>Ga0209227_1000014_pt1 | contig 185051 bp, 138 predicted proteins | sample YNPBryantNP2012_FD_185815 | JGI IMG/M metagenome (GOLD analysis project Ga0209227, IMG submission 185815) | Anoxygenic and chlorotrophic microbial mat microbial communities from Yellowstone National Park, USA - YNP Bryant NP 2012 (SPAdes)... ...
TTTTGGTTGCCAATCAGCGAATCGCAGAACGGTCTGGTGAGTTGCGCAATTCTGGTTCATCGGGCAGAGGGATGGCAATTGTTTTTTATTTTGGCATAATATTCTTGCAGGCTGATAGTCGATATTGCCTGGCCATTTTTTCGCAGCTCGCGAATGGCTTCGACGGCAGCGAAGGATGCAGAAAGAGTCGTTAGGCAAGGGATGTTGTACTGAATGGCGGCCCGATCCATGGCATATTCATCGGAGCGAGAGGTTTTGCCCAATGGGGTATTGATGATCATCTGAATGCGACCGTTAATGATATGATCGACTACATGGGGCCGATCCTCGTTGATCTTGTAAATGGTTTCGACCTCGATGCCGGCGGCGCGAAAGGCCGCAGCAGTTCCGCGCGTGGCGAGGATGTTAAATCCGAGCTCCTTTAATTGCTGGGCAATGCGGGTAGCTTTCGGCTTATCGAAATCGTTCACGCTGATGAAGACATTTCCCTCCAGCGGCAATCGGATGCCAGCGCTCAATAGCGATTTGGCAAAGGCCAGGCCAAAATTGGGCGCGATGCCCATGACCTCGCCGGTCGAGCGCATTTCTGGCCCCAAATGGTTATCCACGCCGGGAAACTTGGCGAAGGGAAATACTGGCGTCTTTACGGAGACGATCTGGGGGATAATCTCTTCAACGCAGCCGAGCTCTCGCAGCGAAACGCCAGCCATCACTTTGGCGGCAATCTTCGCCAGCGGGATACCCGTGGCTTTGCTCACAAATGGAACGGTCCGCGACGCTCGAGGATTGACCTCCAGCACATATAGCACATTGTCCTTAATCGCATATTGGATATTGATTAGACCCTTGACCTTCAAGGCCAGGGCGAGGATTCGGGTCTGCTCTCGCATTTGGTTCAAGTGGTGCTCGGTAATCATATACGAAGGCAATACGCACGAGCTATCGCCGGAATGGATGCCGGCCTCTTCAATATGTTGCATGATGCCACCGATGAACACCTCTTCCCCATCGCACACGGCATCGACATCCACTTCAAACGCATCTTCCAGGAAGTGGTCGATCAGAACAGGATGGTCGGGGTTGACGCGTGCGGCCCGAGACATATAGTTTTTCAACCCGGCTAAGTCGTACACAATTTCCATGGCCCGGCCGCCCAACACGTAGGAAGGCCGTAGCAGGACCGGGAAACCGATTCGCTGGGCCACAGCCATGGCTTCATCGATAGAATAGGCCAGGCCATGCTCGGGCTGTCGGATGCCCAATTGTTCGACCAATTGGCTGAACCGCTCGCGGTCCTCGGCCAGATCGATGGAATCTGGCGTGGTGCCGATGATTTTCGCTCCGGCTCGTTCCAATGGAATGGCCAGCTTTAGGGGCGTCTGACCGCCGAACTGGACGACGACGCCATCTGGCCGTTCCAGCTCAATCACGTTCAAAATGTCCTCCAACGTGAGCGGCTCGAAATAGAGTTTGTCCGCAATGTCGTAATCGGTGCTCACGGTCTCTGGGTTGCAGTTGACCATGATGGTTTCATATCCCAGCTCTTTAAAGGCCATGATGGCATGGACGCAGCAATAATCGAATTCGATGCCCTGTCCGATTCGATTGGGGCCTCCGCCCAAGATGAGGATCTTCTTTTTGTCGCTAGTGATGGCCTCGTTCTCTACATCATAGCAGGAGTAGTAGTATGGGGTGCTGGATTCGAACTCAGCGGCGCAGGTATCGACGGTTTTGAATACGGGATGAATATTATGCTGGTGTCGGAAAGAACGTACCTCTTCCTCATCGCATTCGAGCAATTTGGCCATGCGCCGATCCGATAGGCCAATGGCTTTGGCGGTGGAAATAGTTTCCACATCAAGCTGGTGCAGTTGGCCGGCAAAGGTCGTTAATCGGCGTTCGAACAGAATGATCTGTTTGATTTGGGAGATAAACCAAGGATCGATGCCGGTAAGTTCATGGATCTCATATTCTGTGAGACCGGCGCGCAACGCTGAGCCGAGCCAGAAGATGCGCCCTCCAGTGGCCTTTTTCAGTTTCTGCCGCAACTGGTCGATCACCTCACCAATGGAGAAGAAATCGTTTCGCCGGCCATTGTCCAGTACCAGGCTGATGTCGTCTAAGCCATAGCGATCGATCTCCAATGAGCGCAGAGCCTTGCCGAGAGCCTCTTTAAAGGTGCGGCCGATGGCCATCACCTCTCCGACCGATTTCATCTGAGTGCCCAGGGTCCGATCGGCACGGGGGAATTTGTTCATATCCCAGCGCGGGATTTTCACCACCACATAGTCGATGGTGGGCTCAAAACTGGCTGGTGTCTTTTTGGTGATGTCGTTAGGAATTTCATCCAGCGTGAGGCCGACGGCCAGTTTGGCCGCGATTTTGGCAATGGGGAAGCCGGTGGCTTTGGAGGCCAGCGCCGAGCTGCGCGACACCCGGGGGTTCATTTCGATCACTACCATGCGGCCGGTATGCGGATTGATCGCGAACTGGATATTCGATCCGCCGGTATCGACGCCGATCTCCCGGATGATCTTGATAGCCGCGTCGCGCATCACCTGATATTCCTTATCGGTCAGTGTCTGCGCTGGGGCGACGGTAATGCTATCCCCAGTGTGAATGCCCATGGGATCGACGTTTTCGATGGAGCAGATGATCACGACATTATCGTTCAAGTCGCGCATCACTTCGAGTTCGAACTCTTTCCAGCCGACCACCGATTCTTCAATCAGCACCTCGCGCGTGGGGCTGAGGCTAAGGCCCCAGGCCACTTTCTCTTTGAACTCCTCGATATTGTAAACGGTGCTGCTGCCGGTGCCGCCCAGGGTGAACGCCGGGCGAATGATCAATGGAAAACCGATCTGATTGACGATAGCCAGTGCTTCATCCAGGCTATGGGCAAACCCGCCCTGCGGCAGATCCAGGCCGATCTTCTCTATGGTCTGTTTGAACTTTTCGCGGCATTCGGCCTTTTGAATCGCATCGAACTTGGCGCCGATCAGCTCCACGCCATACCGCTCCAGAATGCCGTTTTCTGCTAACTGCGTCGCTAAATTTAAGCTGGTCTGGCCGCCCATGGTTGGCAGCAGGGCATCGGGGCGCTCTGTCTCGATAACCTTAGCAACAAACTCCACGGTCAATGGCTCAATATAAGTCCGATGGGCCATATCTGGATCGGTCATGATGGTGGCTGGATTGCTGTTGATTAGAACGACCTGGTACCCCTCTTCGGTCAAGGCACGGCACGCTTGGGTACCAGAGTAATCGAACTCGCAGGCCTGACCGATGACGATCGGCCCAGAGCCGATGATCAAAATTTTATGAATGTCAGTTCGCTTGGGCAATTTTCCCTCCTTCAAAGTCCCACTTTTCGGTGCTGCAGGATGAAAAATTGATCGCTCACAAAAATTTCGCGCCCACACAGCTCCAGCGAGCCTGTTTAAATCAGCAGGATCGCTGAAATTTGAAAGCTGAAGCTGTAACGCAAATTCTACTATTACGCCTGCCTCGCCGCTTGCTTGGCAGGAAATGGAGATCTCCAGGCCCTGCCCTGGCCAGAATCAGTGCCAGCAGCAGATGAAACGATCGATCGGAGATCTTTCTTAAAAAATTGGATCTTTCGCCCATCAAAAGGGCTGTGCTTTTGGACCGGGATGACTTTGGTCATGCCATTGCTGTCCAATATAAATGTCTTCGTTCCTTAAAATGATGTTCTATTTCCACCTCCCTGCCAGTTTGTGGATTATGTATTGCTGTCCCATACGTTCGACGAGAAAATCCGTTTTGGATAAGATTGCTATTCAATAAGCTAATATGGTTCCAACTATCGCAGATCTTAATTTGTTACTTTGGTACTAATCAGCCTGATATGCAAGAGCAAAATAGAAAAGCTTATTGACTTTAATAGCCAACTGAGTCCAGTAACGATTTAACCTTATTCGCTTATTGTTGCATGGTGCTGTCCAAAATGGTAAACGGGAAATCTTATTTTGGACAAGCGTATCGCTGGCTCAATCTACAATAGGGCGATGCTGGACGATCAGGGGCTCCATTCGCCTTTTATTCCGATGCCGTCCTTCATCGAAAATGCCTGTTAGATTTTCTTTTTCATTGCCTCGATAAATTGTTTAAATAAATAGAGCGAATCGTGCGGACCGGGCGAAGCCTCGGGATGATATTGGACCGAGAAGATCGGCAGCTTTTTGTGGCGCATGCCCTCGAGTGTGCCGTCATTCAAGTTAATATGGGTTAACTCAATATCACGATGAGCCAGGGAATCGATATCCACGGCGAAGCCGTGATTTTGGGCGGTAATTTCGATTTTGCCAGTGGCCAAATTTTTTACGGGATGATTGGCGCCATGATGCCCGAACTTCAATTTATAAGTCCGTCCGCCAAATGCCAGTCCAAGGATTTGATGTCCCAGGCAGATACCAAACATGGGTTTGCGACCGATCAGCTTTTTGACGTTTTTGACGGCATAGCGGACCGCTGCTGGATCGCCAGGGCCGTTGGAGAGAAACACACCGTGGGGATCGAGTTCGAGCACTCGCTCTGCCGGCGTGTTTGCAGGAACAATCGTCAGTTGGCAATTGAGCGAAGCCAGGCAGCGCAGAATATTATGCTTAATGCCGAAATCGTATACAACCACCCGAAGCTTGGGCTTTGGCTCATCCGAGGGTTGGAGCTGATTCAGCGACTCTGGCTGCCAGCGAGGCTTGCAGCCCTCTTCCCAGATGAAAATATCGCCTCGGGTGACCTCTTTGACCAGATCGCGGCCTTCCAAAGCAGGGGCGCGCCGCACTTTTTCGATTAGGCTGGCGGGCTCAAGATCCACGGTGGAAATAACGCCCTTCATGGCGCCTTTATCCCGCAAATGACGCGTTAAGGCCCGCGTATCCACCCCTTCGATGGCCACAATGCGATGCTCGTGCAGAAAATCGCTCAGCGCCATCTCGGAACGCCAGTTGCTGGGATGAGGACAATATTCTTTAACGATAAATCCAGCCAGGGCTGGCCGAATAGATTCACAATCATCGACATTCACGCCGTAATTGCCAATGTGAGGATAGGTCATGGTCACAAGCTGACCACAATACGAGGGATCGGTGAGGATCTCTTGATAGCCCGTGAGAGATGTATTGAACACCACCTCTCCGTAGCTCTCGCCATCGCTGCCGATGGACCTTCCTGGAAAAACCCTGCCGTCTTCCAAAACCAATAGTGCGGGCTTATTGTTGTTCAACCTGAATTCCCTCCGATGTGAAAAAATTCATGGACATCCATAAATTGCCGGGCGGTCTCATTCTGGGACTTCCGGCGATCTCAGCCCGACGATGCACTCCATATCGTTCAGCGCCAGCGTCTCGGATTACTTCATCGCCAGCTCAGGTGCTCATTTCAGATCCCAATCGGGCTGGACTGTTTCACCGACAAGTGCTTCGATCATCCCCGCGGTTCAGCCATTAAACAATAAGTCATTCCAATCCATCCCGCGGCTGGTCACGGGCGTTCATCGCAGCGAACGCAACCGGGAAGGGCTGTCAGTGTGAGGGGCCAATGGGACAAAGAATCATTTCCCTCATCGCACTGAACTGTATTGAATCACGGGATCCTCTGTTTGCTATGGTCGATCAGAATGGTGCTTCCCTCTTCGGACGATGCCGCGGAGCGATTGGAGCACAGCGAGGAATCCTCCCATCCGCTACGTGCCAGTGATGGCTTTGTCTCCGCCGACTTATAGATGTCCGCTGTGACAGCGACACACACAATTTGGTTGCCTTGTTCAAGCACTGGGTCCCTGAGTTCAAGGCCTTTCCCGCGTCACCAGATTTTCGCACTAAATCTGTATTAGACATTCAGTCCAATTGCGCGATTTTTTCGCTCAGATTGGCGATGAGCTCCTCCTGGGTCAACGGGTTCATCAGATCGATCCAATAGAGCTGGTATTTGCCGGTCCGATTGGAGTGAAAAATGATCCTTCGTTTATCGGGCGAAAAACTGGGATAGCTATCAACGGCTGGGTCATTGGTCAGCCGGGTGACCTTTGTTCCAGCTTGATCCATCATGTAGATATCAGCATTCGCTTCGAGCTCGACGAAAAAAGTGATCAACTTTCCATCAGATGATCCATGCGGCGCACCACAATTGCCCTGGGGAAAACGCGCTTCCAGCGGCTGCGCCAGATTTCCCTTGAGGTCCATCTGATACAGTTGATAGTTCCCCGAGCGATCCGAGCTGAACAGGATCCATTTCCCATTGCTCGATACCGAGGGCGAGCTATCATCGCACTCGTTTTGCGTGAGCCGGACCAGACCTTCGCTTTTTAGGTCGTAAAGATAGAGCTCACTCAGCTTTTCATGAAAGGGAACGGATCGCGGATCATCCCGTTCCGAGACGAACACCAGCTTTTCGCCGTCTCCGACCAATGCCGGGTACCAATCATCCGCAGGGCTATCGACGATGCGGGCAATATCTCCAGTGATCAAGTTCAGGAGGAAAATATTGCGCGTCTTGTCCAGCCGACCTTTGTGCATCGAGTCATCACGGGTCGAACAGAAGGCAATGATATTCGGCTTGGTGCCGAACACTGGCATTTCATCCTGTTCCGGATGGTTGGTCAGTCGAACCGCTTGGCCAGCTTCAACATCCATTAAATAAATTTCCCAATTGCCATCCCGATCGGATTGAAACGCAATGCGTCGATTATCCGGGCAGAAGTACGGAAAAGCGTTATTGTAATCGCCGCTGGTTAATGGATGGATCGGATATGGTTGACCCAATTCGTTGCGGATAAGCTCGACATAATCTTCCCCATTATCGCTTCGCAAGACCTCCAGATAATCGGAATAGCCTTCTTTGAGCCGATGATTCTGAAGGTGCAGTTTCGCTCGCACGATTCTGGCCGAATTGAGCTGAGGATTCAAGATCAGTGCCGAATCGATCGCTGCCAGCGCCTCTGCCTCTCGCTGCTGGCTAACGTAGAGCATCCCAATCTTCAAATAAATTGGGGCCTTGTCGGGTTGCTTGGCCAATTGCTGGCGCCACCAGGTCACATCGTTCGGCGATCCAGCGCTCTGGCGAGCGTCCATGGTTTGTTTCGTTGATCCACATCCTAAGATCAGGATGATGCTGATCCATACCCCCCAATTCAATCGTTTTGTTCTCATGGTGCCGTTCATGAAGCCAATCCTTTCCGCTTACAATACGCACAACATTGCCAGATTGAGCGATGGGAATGCATAAAAAATTGAAAGCTCGATACTTCTATTTTCGTATATCGGTGCTTTTCGCTAAGGGTAAAAAACTGGCATTTCGCGCCGCATCGTGCCCTATGCCATCCGATCTTGCTGATGCTACCAGCAAATGCCACATCTCATCATCATGGCATAAGAAGGACGATGTCCGCCATCGAACCCAGAGATGTAACAAATTTCAGGCCACACTCCAGAGATTCTCAAAATTTTTTTGACATGGCTCCAGCCCATCATGCAAAAATAGGGTCCTCGGCTTCACTGGAAAACATCAGGGTCTCCGATCTATTCAGATCCATTATGCCATCCCAGCTCGATGCCCCGATCGAACCATGCTCGGCGCCGCGCTGATCGAAACTGGTCACACTGGTCCCACATCGCACCGCCCAATAGAACAACAAAACTGTGCCAGATCGAGGTCACCATGTTCTATCTGGAACAATTCGGAAAAATACCCAATATCTGGACATGAAAAAATTCCCGTCGTCAGCCGCTCGGGAACTCGGTTGTGCTTCAAAATGCGGGATTCAATTCAGCCATATCGTGGTTTCGAATGCAAAAATCCCTTTAAACGCCGCTTTTGGAGGCAAATCGAATCGGAGATCCCTATTTGCCAGTTGACGGACGGCATGACATTTCAGTCCATCCTTGAAAAATGGCGACAAAAACTACCTGGCGACTGAATCGTGCGGGAATCCCTTTCCGCTTATTTTGTGTCGCAACAAAAACAACAAAGCATAACTGGGAACACTTTTATCCAAAATAGGATTCTCTTTTGGCATTTTGGACAGCACCATGCAATGATAAGCTAATAAGGTTAAATCTTTATTGGATTTGGTAAGTTACTAAGGTTAATCAGGCTTTCTAAATTGGTCTTATGTGTCAGGCTGTTGAAAACATTAGTAACATATAACCTTGTAGTGGAAACCTTATTGTCTTATTGAATAACGTCTTTGTACAAAGCCCCATTTCTCATCGAGCATTTGAGACAGCAACATATAATCCGCCAACTGCCGGAGAAGCAAAAATAGAAGCTCATTTTGAAGTACAAATAAATTTGCCTTCAACGGCATATTTTAGAAAGAGCAAACTTAAAAGATAAAATTATTTTAGACAGCAGTGAACTGGAAAAATTTTAATTCTTCAATCTCTACTTCATCCCCAAATCCCTTCCTACCCTGCGGGCAATCCAATTGGAATCCGACGGGGAAATTTTGCCTCCGTCACTTTTTGAAAGAGTCGGGGGAGATCAAACGACGCGGTTTTCGTTCAGACACTGTTTCGCCGAAGTCGATTCGGTAGAATGATCATATCGGAAGATGCTGCTGAGCATATTGGGTTCGATTACAGCAGCAGATCGACGTTGAGTTGCTCCTGCTTGGTAAAGATTTTGCGATAGACCAAATACAGGATGCTCATGCAGGCGATGGTCACCGATGTCGTGAGCATATACATGATGATGATCTGGTAGCGGACCGATTGTTCTGGGGCGACGCCACCGATGATTTGGCCCGTCATCATGCCGGGCAATTGGACGATACCGACCACCATCATCGCATTGATGGTGGGCATCATCGCCGCCCGAGCTGCGTCTTTTAATACGGGTTGGATAGCGGTTACCGGCGAAGCGCCGAGCGCCAGCGCAGCTTCAATTTCCCAGCGACGGCTGCGAGTATCGGAAATGATCCGATCCACCGCCAATGAAGCGGCGTTCATGGCATTGCCTAGCATCATGCCAGAAATAGGGATCAGATATTGTGGTTCGTACCAGGGTCGCACCCGCAGGATCAGTCCAATCAGCGTGGCCATAGCCGCCGCCGCACCAGCGAAAATCGACAGCGTGACCAACGGAAATAGTCCCGGCACTTTGACTTTTTGCCGCTTGACCGCATTGTATCCCGCTACCAGCGCCATGAGGAAGAGCATGAGCAATACAAAATACCATTTTTTATAGCCAAAAATGTATTTCAGCACATAGCCGATGATCATGAGCTGGACAAACGTGCGAATGGTACCGATGAACAAATCTTTTTCCAGTCCGAGGCCGCGCTGGAGCGAAATAACAATGGGAATTAAAATCAATATCAGAGCGATCAAAAGATCGGAATAGCTTAACGCAATGTAATTCACCTTAGGCCTCTCCCCGAATGAATTTCCGTGCCAGTTCTGTGGTCGGTCGCTCAAAAAAGACAGCCGCATCCCCTTGTTCGATCACCCGTCCTTGCACCAGAAAACAAATTTGGTCGGCGATTCGCTGGGCGTGTTCCATCACATGGGTTACCATAATGATGCTGATTCCCAGTTCCGAACTGATCTTTTTAATGAGATCGAGCAACTGATTGGCGCTCGATGGATCGAGGGCAGCGGTGGGCTCGTCCAGCAGCAGCAGTTTGGGCTCATTGGCGAGCGCCCGCGCGAACGAAATGCGTTGTTGCTGCCCAAGGGAAAGTTGTTCGACGTGCCGATCGAGGTCCAGATCGGCCAAGCCGACGATTTCGAGGTAATAGGCCACTGATTCGCGGGGTATTTTTTGATGGCGAAGCTGAGGACCATAGCTGATGTTGTCGTAAATTGTCCCTCGAAATAGCGCTGGGGTTTGGAATACAATTCCTATCTCTCGCCGGAGTTCTCGCGGTGGGATCAGGTCATAATCTTTGCCGCGATAGAAAATTTTGCCTTCATCCGGGCTTTCGAGCTTATTCAGCAAGCGCAATAAAGTGGTTTTTCCGCTGCCGGAAGGCCCAATGATCATCTGAATGCATCCGCCACAAAAATCCACACTCACATCTTCAAGCAAGGTGACGACTGGAGTTGGATTCGCACCTTTGATGATTTTTCTTTTCCAAACGTGTTGCACCGAAATTTCCGATGATCGGCTGCTATCTGGCATCATCGTTGTTCTCGCTTTTCTCCTTTTTGTCTTTCTCCTTATTGCTGCTGCGATCTTGAATTTTCCACTGCTCTGCCATTTCATCGAGCTTGCGCTCCACCGCCTCGAACACCGTACCTTTGGGAAATTTGCCGTTTTTCTGCCGTTTGCCAGCTCGTTTGCCAGTCAAAATCTCGATCCCTTCTTCAATGGTCGCTACTGGATAAATATGAAATTGCCCTTTTTTCACCGCTTCGATCACTTCATCGTCTAACATCAAATTTCTGACATTGGCTTTGGGAATAATCACCCCTTGCTCCCCAGTCAATCCCTTGGCACGGCATATCTTGAAAAATCCTTCGATCTTCTCGTTCACTCCACCAATCGGTTGGATTTCACCCAATTGATTCACCGATCCAGTCACCGCAATCCCTTGCTTAATCGGTATCTCCGCCAGGCTCGAAAGAATTGCATACAGCTCGGTGGATGAGGCACTATCCCCATCGATTTCTTCGTAACTTTGTTCAAACGTGATGCTGGCGGAAACAGAGAGCTGGCGCTTCTGCCCAAAATTGCCATTCAAATATCCAGAGAGGATCAACACCCCTTTGTTGTACAGCGGGCCGGTCATCTTTACCTCCCTGTCGATGGAAATAATGCCGCTCCGGCCCAAATAGGTCCGAACCGAAATCCGATTGGGTCGGCCAAATGCATAATCGCCAACATTGATATACGCCAATCCATTGACCTGACCCACGGCTTCTCCCGCGGTATGAATAAAAATGACGCCCTGCTCGAACAATTCCAACACCTTCGTCTCATATTTGTTCAAGCGATATTTTTTCGCTTCGATCGCCTTTTTCACGTCGGCGCCAGTCACCAATTGATGCTTGTTCTTGCGCGCCCAATAATCTGATTCGACCAACAAATCATGGATATCCGAAAAACGGGTGGATAACTTGGTTTGGTCGCCGGTGAGCTCCACACCATATTCGACCACCCGACTCACCGCTTCGGCGTCAAAATGCAATAGTTTTTCTCGCTCACATTGATTATGAATAAATCGGGCGTAAGCGAGCACATTTTCTTTGTTTCGCGGCATATCCAAACTAAAATCGGCCTTCACCTTAAATAGCTCATGGAATTCCTCATCGTAATTGAACAGCCAGTTATAAGTTCGATAATTGCCAATGATCACGACTTTCACATCCAGCGGGATCGGCTCTGGCTCCAGCGTCTTGACGCTCATAAAACTATATTCTTCGCTAAGATCGGTTATCGTGATGCTTTGATTCTTGAGCGCGCGCTTCAGCGCCTTCCAGGAATATGGTGATTGAAAAAGCTGATCCGCCTCGATAATGAGAAAACCGCCGTTTGCACGGTGCAAAGCCCCAGCTTTGATTAATGAAAAATCAGTTACCAGCATTCCCATTTTGGTTTGCCGGTCGATCCGACCAACCAGATTGTTATAAGTGGGGTTTGGTTCCACAATGACTGGCGCCCCCACCGTTTCACTGTTATCCACTATCAAGTTGACCCGATAGCGATCGAAACTCACGGCCTCGTTGGTGCGAAGCGAGGCATACACCCCTTCTGGCGCTGGTTCGGAAGAAATATTTAAAAAATCACCGATGTGATTGAGGATGTCCTCTTCAACATCCGTTAAATATTCCAATACCTCGTCGTAATTTTTAAATTCCAGCCGAATTGCTTTCATTGGTTCCGCAATGGCCACCCGCATCATGCGGCGTTGGTGCTGGTCCAGCTTCTCTTTCGTCTCCTGCTCCAGTTTCTGCACCGATTGGAATTCCTCGTTCAGTTCTTGCTGCAGCTTTTCTCCGAGTTTTTCCAATCGTTGCTTCTCGTCATCTGGAAGGCTATCAAACTGTTCCGGGGTCATCATTTGGCCATTTTTGATTGGCACCAATACCAGTCCGGTGGCCACCTTGCGGAGCGTGAAACCCTCTCGTTGCAACTTGCTATCGAGGTCGCTCAAGATCTTGTTTTGCATTTCCCGCGAGCTCTGAATAATGCCCTGCCGCTGCTTCTGATAATCTTCGGAATTTAGGACTTCGGGAATATCTTTTTTCAATTGCGAGATCAAGCGATCCATAGTCAGTTGCAGCATTCGCCCCTTTCCAGCCGGCAAGCGAAGCGAATTCGGTTCATCTGGATTCTTGAAGTTGAAAACATAGCACCAGTCATCTGGCACTGGCATGGTCTTCGCTCGTTTTTCGACCGCCTCTTTAATGATGGTGGTTCGGCCAGCACCCGTCGGGCCCACTGCAAAAATATTGTATCCAAAGCTTTTCAGATCAACACCAAAATCAATCGCAGCCACGGCACGATCCTGGCCGATCACCTCTTCCACTTGGGTCAGTTCGGCAGTGGAGTGAAATTTGAATTGCGCAGGATCGCATCGATAGCTGAGACTTTCGGCTGGTAGCTCCTTTAGCTTTCTTGCCATGCAATTGATCTCCTCGCTGATTGGTCATTTATAAAATTGGACGTGCTGCTATTCGATCCGAGTTGGTCCTCATAAATTTTGGTTGAAATTCCGCCCCAGGATAAGTGAAACGGATGGCTGGTTCAATCAACTTCGGCGAACATGCCATACCCTAAAGCCCAAAATGATCATTGTTGGTCGTCCTTTTCGATGAAAGGATTTATGCTGGCAAATTATTGTCAAGACCATCCACTTGTTGTGCTTTCGCTCCGACCAGGCAATACATGAGAAAAATCAAACCTTCTTCATCCAGTGGAACGCGGCTTAGCCGAAGAACTGAGCGTTTTTTTCGATGAACCAACGCAAATCCTCTGGCAGATCTTCATCGGCAAAAATAGCGCCTTCTGGACATTCGTCCACGCACGAAGCGCAGTCAATACATTCAGCGGGATTAATATAATGCTGGTCTTCGCCTTGAACGATGCATTCAACAGGACAGACTTCTGCGCACAGTCCGCATTGGTTACAGAGATTTGTGATCACATGTGGCACACTTGCCTCCATGGATGAATGATGGTTTTGGGTCGGAAGATATAGCTTGCCATTCGATTGAGGGCTAATAGTAATAAAATTTGATAAAAAAATCAAGCTTTAATTATTAGAATCCCACTGATCGCCAAAAACGACGCTGCGAATTATGTGATTCACAACGCAATCGGAGCCATCCGAATTGCCAGCAAGCATGCTTTCGAGTGATGTGGAATATTCGCTTCATGTAGCAATCAGGAGTCGATGGCTGAGGGACGCACTATTTAAGTGAAGGATGATCCACCTGGATCTCACAATTCGCTGATCTGCTCATGAAGCTTTCCCCAGCGTGATAGGAACTGCGCACCAGCGGTCCAGCTTCAACATGCCGAAAACCAAGTTGTCGGCCAATCTCCGCGAGCTGGTCAAATGTGCTGGGGGGGACATATCGCTGGATGGCAAGATGCCTTGGGGACGGTTGTAGATATTGGCCCAGCGTCAAAAAATCGCAATCCACCTGCCTCAGATCATGCATGACATCGATCACCGCTTCATCGGTTTCTCCCAGCCCTAACATCAGCCCGGTTTTGGTGGTCAGACCATGCTGTTTGGCGACTTCCAGAATTTTGAGCGAGCGGTGATAATCCGCCTTTGGTCGAACCATGGGATACAGCGCTGGTACGGTTTCGAGATTATGGTTGAGTACGTCCGGCCTGGCCTCAATCACCATAGTTAGGGCTTGCTGGGAACCTGAAAAATCTGGGATCAGGACCTCCACCAGGCAACCGCGGACGGCCTTCCGGATCTCACGAATTGTATCGGCAAAAATGGACGCTCCACCATCGCTTAGGTCATCGCGCGTGACCGAGGTGATCACCGCATAGCGCAATGCCAATTGTTTCACCGCCGCAGCGACCCGGATCGGTTCATCGCGATCAACCGGTGAAGGCAGGCCGGAAGTCACATGACAGAATCGGCAATTACGCGTGCAAACATCCCCTAAGATCATAAAAGTCGCCGTGCGACGACTCCAGCAGTCACCGATATTCGGACAGTGGGCGCTTTGACAAACTGTGTGAAGATGGTATTGCTGCACCAATTTCCGAACTTCATGAAAATTTTGCCCCGCTGGCAGCGGCACTTTCATCCAGCGGGGAAGCGGCCTCCGGCGCATAACCAGTTGATCGTTATTTATTGGCATATCAGATAAATTTCTCCTGCTCTATTCGAAATAGGGCTACTGAGTCAGATTCGCTGAACCATTTGCCGAAATCCCCACCTCTGGCGAACACATGTTTCAAAAGGACATTGGCTACCGTTCCCCCATTCATCGGCCGGATAGGTGGATGCTTGCTGGATTGAACCTGTAAAATGAAAATGGCACCATGCAATCTGACGAAGTGGGAATAGAAATAACCAACAAAATAATGTATTGATGATGGACACCTCGCCCCCAATTAAGCTCTTCCCATTCATTTGAACATTAAATCAATCAACACAGATTTTATTCCTAACCGAACCATTCTTTCATGTAATTCTCATCACGGAACGGCCCATTTAATCCAGGCGAAATCCATCGTAGAAGGAATGGTCGGCAGTAAAAAAATCTTTCCCTTTCATCGAGTGCCTTTAGGCCGAAATGTCAATTGTTCAACTGGTCGTTCATGCGACACGCCAACACATTCCGCAGCCACTCAACCATGAATTGCCTCGCCATAGGCAGCGGCAGCCGCTTCCATAATAGCTTCCGACAATGTTGGGTGGGCGTGGACCGTTTTCATCAGTTGGTGAGCGGTCATTCGGCTCGATTTTATCACGGCCAGTTCGCCGATAAGTTCCGAGGCTTCGGCATGAATAATATGAGCCCCGATCAATTGATCCGTGCGGGCGTCGAAAATCAGTTTTACAAAGCCATCGCGCTCACCGATCGCAATGGACTTGCCGCTGGCAACAAAAGGAAATCGGCCGATTTTGATCTCGAGGCCCTCGGCTCTGGCCTGTTCCTCGGTCAAACCAATGCTGGCCACCTGAGGCCGACAATAGGTGCAGCCGGGAATGCTGCGATAATCGATCTGGGGCACCTCGCGACCCGCTATCCGCTCCACACAATAGATTCCTTCCGCCGAAGCCACATGCGCCAGCCAGGGCGGACCAATAATATCGCCTATCGCGTAAATATTGGGCACTTCGGTTTTAAAATCTCGGTCCACTTGAATGAAACTCTTATCCACCTTGATCCCCAATTCCTCGATCCCCATCCCCTCGTAATTGCCACGAACGCCAATGGCCATTAGAGCGACCTCTGCGGTCAATTGGCTCACCGTGGCTGCGGACTCGATAACAACGGTCACTCCGTCCCGATCGACGGCCACGCTTTTGACCAGGCTATTGGTGCGCAAATCCATTTTCGCCTTTTTAAACGACCGATAAAGCAAATCGCTGATCTCGCGATCCTCAATCGGCAGCAAAGACGGCAGCATTTCCACGATCGTCACCTTGCAGCCGAACGTATGGTAAAAATAAGCGAACTCCACACCGATCGCCCCTGCGCCGATGACGATCATGCTCCTCGGGACCGATTCCAGCGACATGGCCTCTTTACTGCTGATAACCCGTTTCCCATCGATCTCTACCCCGGGGATAGTGCGCGGCCGTGCCCCAGTGGCGAGGATAATTCGCTCTCCAAAAAGTTCCTCTACCACTTTGCCCGAGGCATCCAAAACCGCTACATGATGGTCATCAACCAATCGGCCAAAACCAAAGAAGGCCGCAATATTGTGACGCTTGAACAGATATTGCACTCCCTTGGCCATTCGATCGGCGATCTGCCGGCTTCGTTTAATCACCGCCCCGAAATCGAATTCAATCCCAGATGCTTTCATTCCAAAGCCATTCGAATTGAGAAGTATATCATAGACGTCCGCGCTTTTGAGCAAGGCTTTGGTGGGGATGCATCCCCAGTTTAAACAGACACCCCCAAGCTGATCTCGCTCAACAACTGCCACGCTCATGCCCAGTTGCGCTGCCCTTACCGCCGCCACATAACCACCAGGTCCTGAACCAATAATAACCAGATCAAATTTGTGATTCACCATGTTTGCTCTCGCTCGAATTGTTTTGTTGATCCCTACTGGATGAACTGACCACTTGTGCCTTGAATGGGAAATGACAAGCGCATTAAACTATTCCACCAGCATTTGCTGGACAAGAAAATAAACCAGAAAAATTTCAAAAGCAAGTGAAATTGCCGGTCGCACACAAAACATAATCGAATGCGTTTCAGAGGAAATCAAATCTGCGACGATGTTTGGGAGGTTTCATGGGGATGCCAGAGAGCTTTCAAAATATCGAGATTGAATTTAAATTGCATCAGTCCACCTGGTGTCTCCAGTAACTTCGGAATAGACTCCAATCTCGGATCATTCATGATCCATCGAAAGCCCACCATTCCGATCTGACCTTGCCCAATATTTTCATGGCGATCGATTCTCGAGCCCAATGGATGTCGGGAATCATTGACATGGATTACGTACAGGTTCTTTAAACCAATTAACCGATCCAGTTCACCAATGGTGCGCTCATAGCCCTCTCGAGTTCGAAACTCATATCCAGCCGCAAACGCATGACACATATCCAAACAGACCCCCAGTCGATCCGCCAGCCCCACCTCGTCGATGATCCAACGCAATTGCTCGAAACGATAGCCCAAATTTGTCCCCTGACCCGCCGTTGTTTCAAGGAGCAGGCGAGTCCTTGCATTCGGCCGCTGGTGAAAAATGGATCTGAGCTGTTCGGCAATTCGGCGGAGCCCATTGGATTCCCCGGCAGAGCGATGCGCTCCAGGGTGAACAATGAGAAATGGAATTCTGAGGGTGTCGGCGCGATCGATCTCTTCAATCAACGCTTGTCGGGATTTCTCAAGGATGAGCGTTTCATCGCTGCCCAAATTGATCAAATAACTGGCATGAGCCACCACCCTTTTGATAGGAGAGCGAGCGAGGGATCGGGCAAAGCCATTTACCTCTGAACTCGATAGCGGCTGGCTATGCCATTGAAGCTGGTTCTTCGTGAAAATCTGAATCGCCGTGCAACCGAGTTGTTCTCCCCTTTTCACCGCCTGATCCAGCCCGCCAGAGATGGATACATGTGCCCCAAGCAATAGCATCGTTATCCTAAATAGGGCCTCAACAATTCGCGCCGATCCAGATGGCGAAGCTTTTTGAGCGCCTTATTTTTAATCTGTCTTACCCGTTCTCGGCTGATCTTCATTTCATTGCCGATCTCCAGCAGCGTCATCGCGCGCTCCCGCTCGATCCCAAAGTAAAGTCGCAAGATGCTGGCCTCGACCCGTGACAGCGAACTTAATGCTGTTTCAATATCGGCTCTCATCGACTCCTCAATGAGCTCATCCATAGGAGCTGCAAATTCGTTACTGCTGATCTTATCGATAAGCTCCAGTCCATCCTCGGATGGTCGGGTAGAGTCCTCCAACGGCAATGAATTTCGCCACAATGACAATTGTTTCGATAACCGCTCTGGTGCGACCTTGAGACGGAAGGCCACCTCATGCAGCTCGGGCGGCCGCCCCAAATCCTGTTCGAGTTCTTCAATGATCATGCCGACCTTATGATACGCCCAAACGTGATTGACAGGCAATCTCACTAAACGAGAATGATTGGCCAACGCCCGCAAAATCGCTTGCCGGATCCACCAAACAGCATAAGAGATAAATTTTGTGCCTCGATTGGCATCATATCTTCTGGCCGCTTCCAACAAGCCCAGATTTCCCTCGCTAATCAATTCGTCCAGAGGCAGCCCTCGATCTTGATAGTCTCTGGCAATGAACACCACAAATCTTAAATTTGCATTGACCAACCTGGCCAATGCCTGCTGGTCGCCACGTTGAATTTTCTTTGCCAATTTGATCTCTTCATGGTGGGACAACAGCGGAATGCGATTAATGTCTTGCAGGTATTTGCCTAAGCTGTCCTTGGATACTTGTCTTATGCGCTCTTCTGCCATCCTTTACCCCAGTGCTTAGCGTTAAACAGTTGATCGTATCATGAACAACACCATCGAATTTTTCGTCTGCAAAAAACAAAGTGGGAGAGAAATCAGCACTTTACTTTCAACCGCTGGGATAATTCCGAATCAAAGCTGATGGTGCAAAGCTGGGCGGCACGATGTAGATAGAGATTTGAATAAATCCCGGTCAAAATAAGACTCTGGCAAAATTTCTAATCCTGAAAAAGATGATAGTTATGCTGGAGCAATTCTTTTTTTCAAATCCAGGAGCCTTAAGATATGGCCTCGCTCTTCTTCGATGAGCTGTCCGATTTTTTTCTGATCCTCGTCATTTACCCAATGCCTCATTTCCTGCAAAAATAAAATCGTATCCTTTTCAAAACTGATCGCAACGTGGATTGCGCCAATCTCATCCTTTAATTCTGGGATCAACGAGTTTTTTTCTGGCGAGGTGGGTAATACATTGGTATCCAACAGAGCGCTAAAATACAAAGCTAATTCATTCCAATTGGGGATTTTGCTGACATCGATCTTCGCCAGCGAATGACGCAAATGATTAAAGCTTCTAATATGTTCTTGCTCTTCGGCAGCGAGCTGGCGATAAGCTTCCTTCAAATGAGGATGAGCGGAGTGAAACGCCAAAGTCCGATAAAAGTCATGACCAACTTGTTCGATTTGAAGTGCCATTTCCAGCACTTCATTGCAGCCAATATTTTTTGTCACGTCAATCCTCCGCAGATAAATGAATTTTTAACATCTGCTAAATGGTAAAGCTTAAACCTTCCTGCGCTGCATCAAGTTTCATGTCGATTCCCATGTCTATGATTCTGTTCCGATAATGCTTGAGAATCGCCTCAATATCGGCATCATTGCGATCTGGGTCGTGATGGAAGAACACCAGATGTTTGACATTCGATTGAATTGCCAATTCAAACGCATCATCATAGCAAGAGTGCCCATAACCTGCCGTTCGGGCCATTTCTTCTGGCAAATAATGCGCATCATGGATCAGCAAATCACAATCGAGGCAAAAATCAACAAATTGCTCTGCCGGGGTGATCAAAGTCGCTTTCGAAGCATGAAGTTCATTATCGGTGATAAACGCCAGGGTTTTATCATGCTCTTTGACCTTAAAGCCATAAGCGATGCCAGGGTGGTTATTTCTGATAAATGAAAATTGCGCATCTTGGATGGAATAAGCGCTTTCTGTGATTTCTTGAAACTGGATCCGGGCTTTCAATTCATTAAAATTGACTGGAAAATAGCTGGACTCCATTTGATTTGTGAGAATCTCTTTCAATTTATTGAAAGCAGGCGCGCAGCTAAAAATTTTGATCTGGGTCTGTTCCAAATAGGCAGGATAAAAAAATGGAAACCCCTGAATATGATCCCAATGTGAATGCGTGAGAAATAAATTGATCGTACCATTGGAACGATTTTTAATGAGCTCATTCCCTAATTTTCTTATTCCAGTTCCTGCATCGAAGATAATCCTGGTATTATCACTTAAGAGAAGTTCAACGCAGGTCGTGTTGCCCCCGTATTTTATTGTATCCATGCCGGGCGAAGGGATTGACCCTCGAGTACCCCAAAATTTGATCTTCAAATGCTCATCCCCCTTGGTTTATATCATCGAATTTCATAATAGCGGAAAAAGAAATAGACTTTATCCTTTTTGATTCATTATGAGATAAATTGTCATGATCTATAAGCATCTTGTTTTCATTAAAATATAATGCAGCTTGATTCTCAATTTGTGCTCAATATCACATATTTGAAAACAAATTGATTTATTAAAAAGATTTCATGGCAGCAACTGATTATTCGAAGTATTTCTGGGAAAAATGTGCCCGATTATCCCAACGACTCGTCCTATCTTCGCTCACCAGCGCTTGCCAATCTTGTTTATTTTTGGTCTCATTTTTCCTATCTAAATTGCGCAAGCAAGAGCCAAGGTCCAATGAAATGAGATTATTCGTGAGAAGACGTTGTTTATCTAAACAAGATCAATAAAAGAAAATGAGCATTCGTGCTTGGGTCAAGATAAAATTAAATTTAGTCTCATAAATTCCAAAAAGAGGAAAATTGGATGGAACTGTTTTTGAGGACAAAGGATCTGGCAATTTATCTGGAACAATTACAAATAGAATAATCCAGCATGTCATGATGAGATCAGAGGGCGGCTAATAATACCAAGATCGAGTTAGATTTTCTATGCAACAAAACGGTTCGATTTTCGAACGCGCTTGCACAAAGGTGCCATGATGGTGTGCTTTGGGCACGGATTGAAAATGATCACCTTTTTGCGTCAGAAAGTTAAAATTCGATCTGCATCTTCGCTGGCTTCTAAAAAATCTTTTAGCTTTCCCAGGGTGATGCCATCAATGATCAGATTTTTAAGATTGCGATTGATAATGGAATCCTCGCAAGCGAAAATACGGATTTGTTGCTTTTCGATGATAGCGCGAATGTGCTTGGATGACCTGGTCGCTTTCATCAAATGATAAACACCGTCCTCAACGAAGAAAATTGAAGTAATATCCTCTCCAAATTCTTTTCTAACAATTGGAAGCAAAATATGTGACTCAATGAACTCCGGTATATTTTGTCTTGTGATGACCAAAGCGAATTTTTTCATATTATGCCTTTTAATTTATCGGATTCACAAATAGCCAAATTATTAACCAGTTCTTTAATGCTTTGAGCGATAAAAAGTTTCCGTCATTGCTATTTTAATGCTATTTTTCGTAAATAGCTCTTGGTGCAAAACTCAACTTCTAAAAAAACGATTTCATGCCATTAGCAAGGTGGCAAGCAGCATGATAAGTTGACTTATTTTGATAATTTTGCAACAAGAATTAATTAGAAACGATATTATCAAAATTCGATAACGGGCAAAATTGTAAATAGTTATTCTGATTGGTGAAACCAAACTGCCTTTTGTTGTTTTCTGAAATGGCTTGATCACCCTCAGCTGATGGCAATTTTATTATAGAATTTATTGCTAAAATTTAATGGTCATTTTCATAAATCTATGAAAGCATCAATGAGCAATTAAGATTGATTTAATGCAAATTATTTGTTCATCTAAACAACTGGTTCTCATGATGTTAATTTAGTACAAATTGGAATCTTATTGTTTCTGATATGAACGTCGTGGTTGGTCAAATTTGATTTTCAAAATATCAAATTTTGATATAACATTTTTTTTTATTGACATTAACAATAAAAATTAGTATTATTGAGTGCATTAAAAACAATGATCCTTAACAAATACAAAAATTTATTCAGGAGGATGAAAAATGACAAAAGCTGATTTGATCGATAAAGTTGCAGAAGTCGAGGGAATTCCCTCAAAAAAAGTGGCTGGTGAGGCTGTGGATGCAGTCTTCGAAGCGCTTAAAGACGCTTTAGTTAAGGGAGATTCGTTTACCTTTCAAGGTTTTGGCACTTTTAAGGTCCAAAAATATGCAGCGCGCACTGGCGTGAATCTCCAGACCAAAAAGAAAATCCAAATCCCGGCAACCAAAAGACCCAAATTTGTGCCAAGCAAGGCATTAAAAGATGCAGTAAAATAGCCTCGGATTTTTTATATCATTTGCTTTGGGACATAACGTTGCATTCATCCGTTATGTCCCTTTTTTTGTCATTCAAGACGCTACATCGTTACAAACTTATATGCTGGTGAAACCGTTCATATTTCAAGAGATTTTTTCCAGCTTATGGTGATGCCTCATTTGATGTCAACAAAAAATCCCATAGAGGAAATGGTCCACCGTCCTCAATGGGATTTTTATACGATAAGGATGAAATTAGCACTGATAGATCGCAAGTACAGAATGATGCTCACCGAAAATTATTTGGTGGGCTGCCACCAATCTGGCGCAGACATGCGCCACATGAAATTGGGATCAATGTAAGGTTCATCATTTTCTCTGCCAGTCATCAGTTCTATCCTTCTTTTAAGCAACTCACCAAAGTTAGGGCCATGAATTAGGGGTGTCTCCGCATAATTTGAGATCACCATAAAATCAACTTTTGAGCTCTCCCATAAGGCCAATAACTCTTTGGTGTTTTCAATTTCGTCCAGCACCATCTCTTTGACCAATTGTCGTCGTGCCGCTTTGATCTCAGGATCGGAGCTTTCTAAATAGCCATGGACTCCGGCGATCCAAGCGGCCACATTGCGATGGGTACGCAACCAGCATTTCAGAGCGCGAAGCCGATCTAATTGATCTGTAAACAATTGATAAGCTGGATCATCTTCAGAAAGCTGCTGAAGGGTTTGGATGTAAATCCCCAATGCCTTATTGATTGGCTCCCATATAGACCGGTCCATCCGTTCGACGGCTAAAAGACATTTCTCCGGAGAGCTTAGCTCGAACAAGACATCTCTCATGAGATCCACCAGAGCAGGATTATGGGGCGGAGAGATCATAAATTTTTCATAGTAGGCGCGATCGGCTTTGGGGATTGCCTCGATATTCGGCACCAGCGGCCTTACCCAGAGCCGCATCCAGGTATGGCCCCAAACCATGTACATGCTAACGGGTATCGGATACCCTCGGACGGCTTGATCGGTCAATCGCCACGCTTCCACTAAGTTACTGGCATAGCGTTCACCGACCCATCTTTCTGCCACATTTTTGATGACGCTTTCAATATTCATGGAAGCATCTTGTTGGAACGCCCGGCACACCTCGTGGTTTATGGACCAGGGCGTCATGGTTGGAGGATTAATCCCTCCATAGCTGGCGATATATTCGGCCCCAATTTTGGCCAGCGCTTTCAATTTTTCATACACCAACCACGGAGCTGGCGTCCCTAATAGACAATCGATGCTATTTACATTCCCAAATGAGCAGGCAAAATGAGTTCTACAATCCCGCTCTTTTAATTGATTCATCTCCACCTTTTCCTTCTCATCCAGGCTGTTATGGAAAATCGTTCCCAGGACTTCAGTGACATCCGGATAGAGGGGATGATGGTAAGGGCTTTCGAATCCTTTGCTTAATAATGTAGCGACCTCCACATCGACGCCGTTTCCCACTTCGCGGTCAATGACATGTCGCTCTGCCGAGAGCGCCTCAAGCCGGCCAATGACACGGAACTTGGGATTGACTTTTCGCCCGGTATCGCGGAGCAGTTTTAGAAAGCGCATGATATTTTCCCCGGCGCGTGTAGCGATTTCTTCATTGGATTTCCATTCACGAATCAAATAGGCTCCGCCATTGCGGCCCACATATAAGGTGCTTGTATATTCAAATCCAGCGCCGCTATCGTTGGTCCAAATGGTCAAATATTCCAATTCTGGGACATGATGCATTAATTTTTCCAACATTTCAGCATAATGCTCCCGGACTGCCGGGTGGGCCAAAGTCAAATTGAACCGCGGCTTAAAGCTGCGGAATGGATGATCCACGCGGGCACCTCGCAGCATCGGATAACGTTGGAATAATTCTTCGGGCACGTTGCGCGGCTCAAAGCATAATAGACCAGGTCTCAAACCATATTTCAATGCCAAGAAGGCATTGTATTTCAGCAGATTCAAATTGCCCTGCAAGTATTCGGACGGATAGATCCCTTCATTTAATCGACTGGAAACGAATTGATCGAGCGCAGCACAGTAGTTATAAAAATGAGGATACACTTCATCCGGCACGCCTTTTTCGTACGGGATCGGCGTCGCAAGACAGTTCACTTCAATATGCGAAAAGCCCAATCTGGCACATTCCCTCACATAAGCTTCCCGATCAAAATGCCTGGCGGTTCGATATTGGTGAGCGAAGAAAATATCCATCAGCGAGCGATGCCATTTAAAGGTTGTGGTCGTCAACCGTCCCCTTTCAAATTTTTTTACATCCTCCTCTCCCCATTCAACTGCAACCTGGCAGAATAACCCATACACCAAATGAGAGGCGGAAGTGAGGATTTCTCCACTGCCAGTTTCATCAATTCGGAAATACATCCAATCTTTATCTTCTGGTGAATTTTGTTGGGGACGCTCAAGAAATTGATCATCGACCACAGCAATCCGAAACACGCCTTCGTTCATCTCGCTTCGTTGATCAAGCTTTGCCAATTTCGCATTTGTTGCAAGACGTTTGTTCAATTCGGTTGCAACAGTCTGGACAACTGGCAAGCAGTTCGTACTGAATTCAATGACTTTGGTACGTTTAAATGCTTCGCTCAATTTCATATCAGCTCCTTATGCTATGCATTGAAAATGGTTGGATTTAATAAAACAATAAATTCTTATTGACATTTTCTGTCAGATGTAGTAAATTTTTTCTGCGCGCCTCTTAATTGGGCAATTTTTGGTAAACCAAGAAATTGAGTCGCAATTACAAGGGCTTATCCTTGTGCTTTGAAAGGTTCAAATTGGCATGAAAGTTACTTATCGTTCCATTAAAAATCAAGTAAATTTTCATGCCACTCAGATTTTCTCGCAAGAGACGAGCCAAAGTTAGATGGCTTCGACATCGAAGGCCTCGCCCATTCATCAGATCTTGCAATTTTTAGTATTTTGGAGCCGTATCGTCATTGATTCGATCTAAATCCTATTCATGCGTGAGGAATTAGAAAACGGGCATGGATTTTCGTTTAGAATAGAAAAGGAAGCTATCATCATGTACCGATCAATCATTACCCATAATGATTTCGATGGCGTTGTAAGTGCCGCGCTTTGCAGCTATGTATTCAAAATTAATCGCGTCTATTTTGCAGCACCAGGAAATATTGCTCGGGCTGAATTATCCATCACTGACGAGGATATTGTGTGCGATCTCCCCTATCCGTTGCAGTGTGGACTGTGGTTTGATCATCACGAAGGCAACTTGCAAGAATTAAGGTATCGTAAGATTGATCTGAATACGATTCCTGGCAAGTTCGATTTGCAGCCATCCTGCGCGCGGGTAATTTTTAATTACTTTCAGCAACAAGCTCCCTTGGCCGACTACTTTGCTGAGCTGGTGGATGCAGCGGACCAGATCGATTCTTTTAGCTATTCATCTATTGAAGAATGGCGACAGGATACGCCAGCGAAAGTCATTGACGCGACCATCAAGCTGCGCTCCGGGGACGCTGGCGAAAAGCGCGATTATTTGAAGAAATTGGTATTTTGGCTTCGTGATGAACCCGTCGCCAAGGTTGCTTCCAGAGATGAAGTGACGACCCGATACCAACAGTATCGATCTGAAGAAAATGAGATGCTCAGAATTATTGAGCAAAACAGCTATTTCCTACCCCAGGATTCCAAGCATGAAATCATCATTCTCGACTTCACCAATTTTAATCGACCCAGTTCCGTTGTGAAAAACTTGGCTTATCTCCTCTATCCAGAGGCATTAGCCGTATTGGAAGTCAAAAACTTGTTCAATCGTGGCATCAAATCAAATGACCTCAGCTTATCATTTTCTCTCAGTCTAAATCTCAATCACGGAGATCATCCCAAAGAGTTGGGCGAAATCATGCGACAATTGAACATCGGTGATGGACACAAAGGCGCTGCTGCCGGAAAAGTTATGTGTGCTTCAAAAAGCGAAATGCTGAAGCAAAAGCAACTCATCCTGGATCGAATCTTTTCGATCTGGCAAGCACAACAATAAAATTATTGCTGAAGATTGAACCGTCGTATCCTCAGATTCATTTTCTAAATAAAAGCGTATCGGCTTTAGCAAAACTAAGAATGTTTGATGGGCAATGGACTTGCTGAGAATTTGGATTCTTTTAAGTGATTCTTTCGCAACTGAACAGATCTCTGCACTCAAAGGCAGGGTAGCCATAATAGAGGCTTTTTATTATTACTTAGTCAGATTAAAAATGATCACAAAATTTTCGGCGCTCACACATCTCAACCTCCCCATAAATCTCCCCGCCAAATGGCGGTGGGACTTGTTATCGTTACCCGCTTTGAAAGAGGGCCAGGGGGGATGTAATGCAGTGCAAAAAAGAATGATTATATTCATCTGCCAAGTAGAGTTATTTTGCCGAAATTTATTCAGACATCGAGAAAATCCTGGTAATAACTCGACCAATTTTTTCTCGTCAGGGCCATATAAATTGTTCAAAGTTGATTCGCTATCGTTATGACGAAAAATTTAGCTGCGTACATGATGGTGCTCTTGCTCTTGGCTGATCCAGCGAAAAGCTTAAGCCATGTTTCCTTCACGCAGAATCATCCCGAGCTAGTCTGGATGCGCTATGAGACGGAGCATTTCACTATCATTTATCACCGTGGGATCGAGGATCTGGCAAATGCGGTGGGCATGATTGCGGAACAGGTGTACCATCCGATCACCCGCGACCTTGGCGTGGAGCCCCCAGGAAGAACTTCCATTGTTGTGACCGATTATCTCGATTATTCCAATGGTTTTGCGACGCCCCTGGGTCATTATATGATCATTTGGTGTCAAAGCGAGACCAAATATATGACTGGTGATATGAAATGGCTGCGAGCCGTGACCGCTCATGAGTTTGCACATCTTGTCACTTTTTGGGCATTTCGTGCTTTCCCAGGTTTTTGGCGTGAGTTGCTGGCGCTGGGATTTATTCCGACTTGGTTTCTTGAGGGGGTTGCTGAATATGAGGCAGAGCAATGGTGCGATCATCGCGATATGCTGATGCGCGTGGTTGCTTATCATCGAGAGTTGCTGCCTTATAAAAAAATGACTGGCTTCATCGGCAGCGATGTCATTGGCTCGCGATTGATTTATGAGCAAGGGCACTCATTGGTTCGCTATATCGCCTATAAATATGGTCCGAGCAAAATTCCAGAGCTGATACGAAATTTTCGAGCACGACCGTTTAGCTTTAATTTGGCGCTGAAAAAAACCATTGGGAGATCGGAACGACAATTGTTTTTAGAATGGCAAAAGCAAGTTTTAGCGCATTACGATGATCGCTACCGGCAGCATATTCTTCTCTCTGAAATGGGTCAGGTACTACAAACCCCGTTTCAGGGCAACTATGGTGCTCGTTGGTCTCCGGATGGGATGAAAATAGCCGTCGTTGGGATTGACAAATATAGCGCTGGGGTCCAGGAACTCTTTCTTTTAGAAACTAACCGTGGTAAAATTACCCGCGTCGGCAACCCGTTTGTCAACAGCTTCTTCTCCTGGTCACCAGATGGGAAATCGATCGTTTATTCGCAACAGCATCGGGCTGCGACTGGCGCCCAGGTGAACGATCTGTTTCTGGTGGATGTCAACTCGCTTCGAATTGTGCCATTGACCCACAACGAGCGCGCTACAGATCCTTGGTTTAGTCCGGATGGGACAAAGATCGTCTACGCAATTCATCAGGGCACTCGATCCAATCTGGCCGTGCTGAATATCGAAACGGGCGAGCGGCAAATCATCACGGATTTTCCGGCATGGACCGAAGTATTTACGCCGTGTTGGTCTCCCCAAGGCGACGAAATAGCGTTTTCGATTTGGGATGATCAAGGCCATCGTGATATCGCGTGCATTCGGCCGGATGGGACTGGTTTGCGTTGGCTCACCAGCGATCCAATCGATGATCGCTATCCAGCCTGGTCCTCCGACGGCCAGCAATTGGCCTTCATCTCCTATCGCAATGGTATCCCCAATTTGTATGTGATGAATCTGGCAGATCATAGTTGGGTGCAGATCACGGACTCTCCCGGGGGCGTATTTAATCCCACTTGGCTACCAGATGGTCGGCTGGCTGTCGTGACGTTTGAACAGCGCCATGCTACACATATCATCATTCTTTCGAGGCCAGAATTCAATCCTGTCCACTGGTCCTCTGCCAAGAACGACTGGCTTGGTTTTCATCGGTTCTCCGTCAACCCCGATGTCGGGCCTGGCTCAATCCATTCGATGCCGCACATCCAAGCTCAGCAAACCGGGTATCATGCATTCGCGCATGTTCGTCCTCAATTGCTGCTGCCGTATGCCGATCGAAGCGAATCTGGCTGGCAGCCCGGATTCGTGGTTCTGGCCGCAGATCCATTGAATCGTCACTCCCTGTTAGGCGCGGTGACCTATCGCCGTCGACCTCATTTTTGGATCGACTATGTCAATCATCAATTTTGTCCTACCATTCGCTTATCGGTAAATAAGACAACGATCGATCATGGCAATTTTTTGACGTTGCGAAATGAGAAAAAGGAGATCACTGACATCCTGCCGCTGTACGAAAATTTCTGGTCAGGGACGGCCGCGCTATATTGGAACATTAATTTCGGCCGATCGTTGCTTTCGGATCATGTGGTTTGGCTTGGCGCGACTTGGAGCTATCGGAACATCATCAACGCCAATGCTTATCGATATATCGACCGCACTGGCTGGGCCTATCCGCTGCTCCAGGGTTGGACAAATTATGTCGAATTGGGATATCAATGGCAGAAATATCGGCCCGATATCAGCTTCGATATCCATCCTAAAACTGGTGGGTACTTTGCGGCACAGGCGCGCTATGGAGCCCGTTGGTTGGGTAGCGATCTGGACTTTGCGCAACTTGGGCTGGCTGTCGTCCGGCGCTGGGAGCTTCCATTTGCTGAACACGTGATAGCTATCCGCAACGGGGTCAGCTTCCATCGCGGAGATCAACCCCTTCAAGCACGCTTAGCGCTTGGCGCAAGCGCCATTCGCGGCAGCGCGTCATCTTTGGAGGGCGATCAGCAGCTCTATTGCAATTTCGAGTATCGCTTTCCTATCATCCGCGATCTGGGGCTCAAAATTTGGATCAGCTATTTTGAGCAGATCTGTGGCGCTTTGTTCATCGATACCGGCACTGCCTGGGGTCATCGATTGGCCCATTTGTACCAGATTCGCTACCAGAAGCTTCAAGATGCGCCCTGGCTGACCACAACGGGAGTGCAATTGCGACATCGATTCTACTTTTTCGGAAAGATTCCTATCGTGGTCAGCGCTGGATATGCATTCCCCACCAAGGCGCCAGAGCGGGCGAATTTTTTCTATCAAATTGGCTCGGTGTTCTGATTTGTTTCTCGCGAACAATGATTCGGTTTCGTTCTCGTGAAGGCGAGGACTGATTTGAACATGGAGGGTTGATCCACATCAAAACAAAGATGGCGGCATCTGCAGGCATGAGATGCCAAGCTGTTAGAGCAATTGACCACTGGAACGGATTGTTTTCAGTCGCCAAATGCCCTATTTCATTCGGCCGCATCGTTGTTGTGAATGCAGCAATCTCATCCAAAGCCGCTTTGTGGGTCAAATTGAAATAGAGTGCGTGCATCCGCAGGCATCATATACCAAATTGTTCTTGGAATTATATCGTAAAAACGAATTGGGTTTATTGGTAACACTGGAATTTATTTATGGTGGAATAGAAATTCATCTATTGAGGTAGGCAGCAGCGCGGTGATGGTTCCGATGCGCACTGAATACAACCAGCGGATGAAATCTATAGCCATTCCCACGACGAGGTGAAATGAACGTCCATCGACTGATTGTTTCTGCTCCGGGCCGGATCTGTCTGTTTGGGGAGCATCTGGATTACTTAGGGTTATCTGTGGTGACAGCGGCCATTAATCTTCGCATCACGATCTCGGGCCAGCCACGAGACGACCGAAAGATCACGATCAATCTACCAGATATTGCTGGGCAAGAGGAGATTGATCTGGATCAACCAGTGCATTACTTGAAAGAGAGAGATTATTTTCGAAGCAGCATCAATGTTCTTCAACGCCACTCATTGCAACTCCCCAGCGGTTATCATTGCACCGTGACGGGGAATATTCCGATTAATTCTGGCACATCCAGTTCCTCGGCGCTGGTGATCGCCTGGATCAAATTTTTGCTGACGATTGCCGAGGATTCAAGGCAGAATGACCGCGGCGAAATTGCGCGATTGGCCCATGAGGCTGAGGTATTAGAATTTCACGAGCCGGGCGGCATGATGGATCATGTTGCGGCAGCATTTGGCGGCGTGCTCTATATCGATTTCAGCGCCAACAAATTGATGCCCGTCAGCCTTTCCGCACGGTTGGGGTCTTTTGTCCTGGGCGATTCGCAACAGCCCAAGGACACCAAAGCGATTCTGGCAAGGGTAAAGGGGGGTGCGCTGGCCGCTATGGAGATCTTGCACCAATCCGATCCAAAATTGAATTTTCGGAACATTACCCAAGAAGCCCTCGAACGCTATCAGCGCCGATTGACACCCGAGCAACTTCGTTTGCTTCGGGCAATCATCATCAATCGTGACATTACCCAGCAGGCAAAACAGTTGTTGCAACAGCCGATCATCGAGCATGACAAATTGGGAGCATTGCTCCTGGCCCATCAGGAGCAGCTTCGCGAGGGATTGCAGATCTCTACCGCCAAAATCGACCGCATGATCTCAGCGGCCATGGAAGCTGGGGCGCTTGGGGCGAAGATTAACGGCTCAGGCGGTGGTGGCTGCATGTTCGCTTATGCGCCAGATAAGACCGAATTGGTTGCAGAAGCCATTGCTCGGTCTGGAGGCAAGCCTTACATTGTGACGATCGATGATGGCGTTCGAGTCAATTCAATTGCTTAGACATGCGTGGGCAATACCCAAGCAAAAAAGCTTTCCATCGATCGGCGCAAGCGGTCTGCTGGCAAATGAATGTCTGGGTTGGTAGCGAACGCTGATGATCCTTATGGAGCAAGATTTCTTATTTTGATCAGGGCCAGAGTCACGCACAAATTCAACAGGCTGAACAATAGTGCCGTGTAGCCCAATCCCAGGATAGGAACGAGCACAATGCTGGTGATCAAAACACCTGCGACTGATCCGAATAAATCTGCTGCATAGAGCGTGCCTCCCACTCGTTCGATCCGCTGCTCTGGATGAAACAATAGCCGATTGGCAAGGGGAAATTGATAGCCGGCGATAATACCCACCCCCGCGATCAACACCAGAAAAACGGCCTGAACCGCCACACTGGGCAATGTGATCCGCGCCAGTCCCAAAAAAGTGATCCAAATGATCAATGGAAAAGCGACACCAATGATCTGAAAAAAGATAAAATCGCTGATCCCAAATCTCCCTGCGGCAATGTTACGCAACGAAATCCAGCTTCCCAGCATCAATCCAATCATAAAGCCACTCATAATCAAAGCGACCTGATAATAGGCATAACCGTAGATCGCCTGGAATCCCAGGATGATGACGATCTCCAATGAAATGGCAAATAAGCCGATCATGAAAATGGCCATCAGCATGACGGGCTGAGGGTCGGCCCTTTTCTTTGCCCTGGCAGAATTCCGCAGAAGGCCGATCACCATCGCGGCAAGAATCATCGCGATGAGCCACATTCGCCACCGTGTCAGGACCTTTAGCACCAGAGCAAGATCTATTTTAAAAGCGGTCAGCCATAGCATAATGCTATAAAAATAACCAATCGGCTGAAAGTCACGATTGACGATTTGGGTCGGGTAATGCGCCACTTTGTCAATGATATAGCGCATCCGAGCTGGGGTCATTCGAAATGGGACATAGTATTCGCGAACATATTGGGTTGGCAATTGGCGTTGAGTTAGCCGCTGGACCAATTGGTTCGAATCTCGCGTCAAGACATTTGGGGCAATACAGCCGATAAAATGCACTTGACTTCCGGGAATAAGCACGATATCTGGAAATGATCGAAGCATGGTTTGATACAGGCAACTCAGCAGAACTGTTTGCTCCTCGCTGAGCACGTTCTCCGACGAGGGGATCGAGAAGCTGAGTATGCCATGTTCGCTCAGGTGGCGCTGTGCTAATTCAAAAAATTCCTGAGTATAAAATCTATTGATCAGCGCGGTGCTTGGTTCAGGCAAATTGATGATCACGACATCGAATCGTTGGTTCGATTTTTTCAGAAAAAGTCGTCCATCCATGTGCCAGATATTCAGTCGCTCATCCTTCAAGACTGCTGGCAGCGAACGGATATATTGTTTCGCCAATTGGATCGCCGTTGGATCGAGCAGCACCAGATCGGTCCGTTGAATACTCGGATGATGAATTACCTGGGGCAAAATTCCCGCTGCATCGCCGCCGATGAGCAACACCCGGCGCGGCTGCGGATGTTGGAGCAGCGCGAAATGCACGGCCTCTTCGGCAGCCATGGGATCGGGATGGGTGAACATGATCACCCCGTTCTCATAGAAACTGATCGCCTCACCGAGTTGCGTCACCACAATATTGCCATAAATGGTCGTTTTGCTGCGAAGCAGTTGCAGCGGCAACCATGCCCGGCGATGCAATGCCTGATCGAATTTAGGGGCGAACATGAGGATAAACAGTGCTATCAGCACCGCCGAACCGATGGTCCATGGCCGATAGCGTGGATAGATCATCCAAGCCAACGACACCGCTGCTACCACATAGACCAGACAGACCAAAGCGGCGATCTGGGCATTTTCAAAGAAACGAAATAAAAAAATGCTGGTCACAAAGCCGGCGATCCCGGATCCGATAGCCTCATAAAGATACACATAACCAGGGATCGAAGCCACAGTATCAACCTTTGTTTGGGTGAGGAGCTGGCATCCCAGCGGAAAGAGCAATCCCATGATCACACAGATTGGTGTGAGCGCGATCAGCGGGACCAAAAAGATGGCATAGGGCGGAACCATCTCGCCGAGCGGTATGACAAAAATTTGTTTGGCAAGTCGAATAAAACTCAGGCTGGCAGGGAGCAACACCACGATCAGGATCAGGCTGGACATGAATAATGTGGCCGGTTGTCGGACGGGGCTGAACAATCGAGACAATGGCCCGCTGCCAAGGGCAGTGCCTAAAAGCCAAAACGTCAGAATAATTCCGACCGTCATTTCATTGCCACTGAAAAATACCACCAATTCTCGCAGCAGCACTACTTGAGCGATCATCGCGGTAAATCCCATAGCGATAAAAAGCAGCCTGAATTGCATGTGGTGGATTGTCGGATGTATCTGCATAGCTCAGCTCAGAACTTTTGTGTCAGCTTCATATAATACCTGAAATTCGAAAATGGAAATGATTGTCAATAATTACCACATGAAAAAACACTGAAAGCACTTTTTATCTTTTGAATTCCACTGCATTCCCTGTATTCCCTGAACAAAAAATGATCGCTTTCAATCGTGATTGCTTATTTTAGAAATTTGGGTAATAGATGAATTGTGGCACAGCGCATTTTCCAACCACATTCACCCGAAAAATAGAAAATCCCTGAATCAAAATCAAGGGATTCTTATGATTTTTTGATTGACTTTGATGATAAATTTGTTAAATTAGCCCCTGAACAAAATCAGATCAAACAAAGACAAAGCAAGGGATCGCCATGTCTTCGCTTTTTAAAAATAGCTGGTGGCATATCGTGATATTGGTCATCATTCTTGTTTTGCTGTTTGCTTTTATGACCAAACTCAAGCAGGGGAACTTTTTCGCTGTTGGGTCAAAAATGCCAGATTTTGCGGAGCCCATGACACTGATTGACAATACATTTTACAATCGGCCCTATAAATTTAGCGTGTCGATTCCCAATAGACGCTGGGAAGTGAGCTGGCCAGAAAAAATCGACTCGCTCATTCAGAATAGGACGGCTGGGCTAATTTTAGACACAGCGACATGGATGGTGAAACTATTTCAGCGGCATGGCAACGATTCGTTAGCGGTCATTCGGATTGGCGTGACAGGGCTGGGGGAACTGGTGAGCTCTCAGCAATTAGCGGAACAAACGTTGGCGGAGTTGAAAAACCGATATCCCGCGCCGGATACGATCCGCGTAATCAAGGGCGTCACCAGCTCTGGGACTCGCCGACAGCAGGCCGCCTATTATATGATTGGGCTGCCAGAAACTAGTTACTTCAATTATCCCTATTTGATCGTCATGATTGTCGCTCATAATCAACTGGCTTACACCACGCTCTGTCAGGTGCGCTACCAGAGCTATGAAATTTTGAAACCAGAGCTCGAAACGATCTTAAGAAGCTTCCGTGTCTATTAGCGCTCGAGGCAAACATGCATGTTGTCGATCTGTCCCATCCATTTTATGAAGGGATGCCGCAATATCGCGAGAAATGGTACAGTTCCCCCCGGGTGAGTAGATTCCTAGATCCTGGTTCCGGGAAGCCCATGTTGAAACTGGATCTAACCGTTTATAGTGGTACTCATATCAAGGCGCCACGCTATCTCAGTTCCGATGGCCGCAGCATCGAGCATTTGGCCATGAACGAGTTGCTCCATTATGCCACGATCGTGCATTTGAGCGAAAAACGCGAAAAGGATCTGATCACCTATGAAGATCTTCAACTGTTCTATATCAAACCTGGGGATGCGGTGATCATTCACACTGGTTGGTCTGCCTTCTGGGAAACAGGGCAGTATTACATTGATTTTCCGCTGATCACTTCGGATGCGGCGGCCTATTTGATCGAAGATCGAAATGTACCAGTATTGGGCGCAGACACACCGTTGTCGCTGGAAGTGCAGGAAGTGGTCTTGCAGCACGACCGGGTGCTGATCGAAAATCTCACGAATCTCGATGCCATTAACCTGAATCGTTTTTTTCTCATTGCCCTGCCGCTCAACATTTATTCGGCCGATGCCGCCCCGGCCCGAGTCATTGCGATCGAAAACGGAAATTTCATTGTCTAATTTGTTTGGGTTGCAAGGCGCCACATTCAATGCAACCCCCGCATTCTTTCGAATGCGCAATGGCGTCAACCTTCGGCTTTTTTGTACTTTCACAAGTTGTTGAGCATCACCCCTTTGAAGGGCGACTGTGACCCGTATTTTCGAATGAAGGAAGCCAGGAGGATGGCATACTTCGGAACCTCCTCCTAATTTTGGAATTCTGGAATTGGAACAAATGATCAGTTGATCCTTCACGCCAAGGGATGATAGGTTGTTATCGCAGATTTTGATGGAACAGGAGTGGTAAGTGATTAAAATCGGAGTGAAGCACGGACGACGTGAATTTCTCAAGAGACTTTCCGCTGGCCTCATTACCAGCTCGGCCATTTTGCCAGCCATTGGTCGTACCCAGCCCGCCAGTACCAGCCATGAATTTATCGAGTTGCTTCATGAGCATCAGGGGTCAGGAACGATGGAGGACGAGCGATTCTGGGACTTTATCCGTCAGCAATTCCCGTTGAAACCCGAGTTAACGTATATGAACACAGGTGGACTTGGCCCCTCGCCTTATATGGTGATCGAAACGATGAATCGACACCTGTTTGCGCTGGAAGAAATTTCGGAGCCAGGGCATGAATTGGTCGATTCGGTGCGCCATAAGGCGGCACGGTTTTTCAATTGCGACGATGACGAAATTGCTTTGACTCGCAATGCCACCGAGGGGATGAATCTCATTGCCCGAGGCCTGCCATTGCGCCGCGGCGATGAAGTGGTGATGTCCACCCACGAACATCCCGGCGGGGCGATTCCCTGGCTGGCGATGGCTAACGATATCGGCATTAAAGTGAAGCTATTTGAGCCGGGCCTCACCGATGCAGACAACCTGCAGCGCATCGAAGCGCAGCTTAGCCCCAGAACCAAGGTTGTGATGATCAGCCATATCACATGCACTACTGGCCAATTGCTTCCTGCTAAGCCGCTTGCCGAGCTTTGTCACCAAAAAAACATTTGGCTGGTGCTGGATGGCGCTCAGGTACCCGGAATGCTGCCGGTGGATCTTCATGCTCTGGAATGCGATTTTTATACCAGCTCTGGCCATAAATGGCTCTGCGGTCCAAAAGGGACTGGCTTTCTTTATGTTCGAAAAAACATGCTTGATGTGTGGCGGGCCAATCATGTCGGCGCCTATTCGGATCAACGCTATGTGCTCGAACAACTCAGTTTTGTCCAGCAACGAACTGCCAAAAGCACCGAGTACGGCACCCGAAGCACCCCAGTCGTCATTGGCCTTGGGGCTGCGATTGACTTTTTCGATGCCATTGGTATGGACCGCGTGGCCAATCGCGACCGCGCGCTTGCCACGCACCTCAAAGACCAGCTTCACCAAATTCGCAACGTTACACTGCTGACTCCTGAGGCGCCGGGGCAATCTGGCGGCATCGTCACTTTTCGGATTTCGGGGAAGCTGGCCAAAAATAGCGATTATCTCAGTGAGATGAAACAGCGTTTCAATATCCGACTTCGTCCTGTGGGCGAACATGGATTGAATGCGATTCGGGCCTCGCTCCACATCTTCAACAGCCTCGAGCAGATCGATCGGCTCGTTGCAGCGGTCGAACAACTGGCGTCGGGATAATTTTTTCCTGCCGGTCAATGCAGCGGATAATGGAATTCCAGCACCATGCGCTTAAAGCGCAGCAATCCTGGCTCTCGTGTCCCTCGATAGAGAATTCGTCCCGGTGCCGATATCATTGGCTCGTCCCATTGCATCGACCTGGGTGCGGTACCAGACCGAATTTCTGATCGACTGGAACATTCATTTGGCCATAGAGTTGAAGTTAGTTAATCTGAAACAGCTCATCACTGCACGTGGTCCGGTTTTCATCTTCGTGGACGTTCCTTCAGAGACCATTTATTGGAAAATGGAGCACACCTGGTGGCTTGTACGTTCAAGATGAGGGTGATTGGACAATGAGATTAGCGATCGTCTCAGATGAAATCTCAAAAGACTTCAGGAAGGCAGTGGAATTGGGAATTCAATGGGGCATAACGGATTACGAGATCCGCACGCTCACCACGGGTCGCGTGCCCTATGTCGCCAATGATGAGATCAATCTGGTGAAGGAGGTGGTGAAGCAGCAAGAGGTGAGCATCTCGGCGATTTCGCCGGGGCTATTTAAAATCGCGTTGAATGAAGAAGAGTTGCTGAAGCTTCAGATCGAGGAAAGCATTTACGATAGCTTTCGCCTGGCAGATCGGATTGGGACCCGGAATGTGATTATCTTTGGGTTCAAGCGATACGAGCGGGAGCCGCAATCCAATTATATTCAGGTGATTCATATTTTGAAGCGGATGGCCTCTTTGGCCGAGCGATACGGATTCAATCTATTGCTTGAAAACGAGCCCGATTTTTGGGCAGATACGGGTGTGAATACCGCCAAAATTTTAGATGATGTCGATTCGAAAAATTTGAAGGCCAATTGGGACCCGGCAAACGCAGCCGCTGCCGGTGAAATCCCCTATCCCTATGGCTACTTGGCGATCCGCAATCATATTCGATCGATCCATGTCAAAGATTATCGCCGGACGGCCAGCAATGATCATGAATTCGTGGTCGTTGGTGAAGGGGTGGTCGATTGGCCGGGACAATTTCGGGCACTAATGCAGGGGCCATATGTGGAGTACATTACGATCGAAACGCATTGCAAGCCTCTTTTGAGCAATTCGCACCGCAATGTTGTGAAGGTCATCGATCTTTTGGCCGATTATGAATTGGATGAGAGTTTCATTATCAAGTAACTATTGGAGGAAAGCATGGAACTGCTACAACAGATTGCAAACTCGGTGATCACAGGAAAAGCAAATGATACTGAATCGCTGGTGAAACAGGCGCTTGATGCCAATATCCCGGTCAGGGATATTCTCAACCAGGGTCTGATTGCCGCTATGGATGTGGTTGGTACGAAATTTAAGAACAATGAATTTTATGTTCCAGAAGTGCTGATTGCGGCGCGGGCGATGAAGGCAGGGATGAAGTTGCTCAAGCCTCGATTCGCCGATTCTGGCGTTACTTCAATAGCTAAATTAGCTCTGGGAACGGTGAAAGGCGATCTGCATGATATCGGCAAAAACTTGGTGGCAATGATGTTAGAAGGGGCTGGCTTTGAGATTATCGATCTGGGCGTGGATGTCGCTCCAGAAAAATTTGTCCAGGCAGTCCGCCAATCCCAGGCTCAAGTGGTTGGAATGAGCGCATTGCTCACCACCACGATGTTAAACATGAAAACGACATTGCAAGCCCTGAGAGAAGAGGGATTGCGCGACTCGGTGAAGGTCATTATTGGTGGGGCGCCGGTAACGCAAAGTTATGCCGATGAAATTGGCGCGGATGGCTATGCTCCAGATGCCGCCACGGCGGTGACCGTCGTGAAGCAATTACTGAACCTGAACTGATAGCCCTGCGAGGCTATTAAATTGCATTTGATTTCAACATAGCTAAATATCGACATAATATGTGGAAAATGAGTTTTGATTTCAATAGGATGTAGAAGTGAGAGTTCGATCCTGAAGGAGAAACATGAATGGCTAAACTTGCAATTAACGGCGGCACCCCGGTGAAAAAAACGCCGTTTCCAAAATGGCCAGTTTGGAATGAGGCCGAATTGAACAATTTAAAACAGGTATTGGAGAGCGGCAAATGGGGATCCATGCAGGGGACCATGGTGAAGACATTTGCCGAGAAATTTGCCGAATATCATCATGCGAAGTTTGGCATCTGCGTCAATAGTGGCACCACGGCGCTCTCGATCGCTTTGAAATCGCTGGGTATCGGAGCCGGGGATGAAGTGATACTCCCGGCCTATACCTTTGTCGCTACGGCCACCGCGATCCTCGAGGTCGGGGCCATCCCGGTGTTCGTCGATATTGATCCCAAAACCTATAATATTGATGTCCATCAAATCGAGGCGGCCATCACGGAACGAACGGCCGGCATTATGCCAGTGCACTTTGGTGGCCGACCGACCGACATGGATGGTCTCATGGCGATTGCCCGACGGCATCAATTGAAAGTAATCGAAGATGCAGCCCAGGCCTGGGGCTCTGCGTGGAACAATCGCCCGGTCGGTGCGATCGGCGATGCTGGAGGTTTTAGCTTCCAATCCTCGAAGAACATTACCTCCGCTGAAGGCGGGATCATCCTGACCAATGACGCTGAAACCGCCCAATTTTGTCGTTCGTTTGCAAATTGCGGCCGCGTTGATGGCGGAGTCTGGTATGAACATTATTATTTGGGTGGCAATTTTCGCATGACGGAATTTCAGGCCGCGGTTTTGCTGGCACAATTCGAGCGATACCCGCACATGAAGCAGCTTCGCGAAAAGAACGCACGATATTTGAACCAGCACCTGGCAAAGATCGAGGGAATTGAGGTTTTGGCAGACGATCCCAATATTACCAGCAATTCGATCCACCTGTATATTTGGCGCTATAATAAGAAATATTTCAATCATATCCCCAAAACCAAGTTCATTGAAGCGCTGCAGCGAGAAGGATTGATCGTCAGTGCTGGTTATTCAATTCCGCTGTACCGTCAGCCGCTGTTCAAGAACCAGGCGTTTGGTCCGCGGGGCAAGAAGATCGATCTGGGCGTGAACTATAACGATTATTTCTTACCCAACACAGAACGCGCCTGCTACGAAGAAGCAATCTGGTTCCCCCAGTTTGTGCTATTGGGAAATGATCAAGATATGAACGATATCATTGAGGCAGTGGCAAAAGTGAAAGAAAACGCGCACGAAATCAAAATATAAAAAAATGGTTCTCTGGCAAAACCAAGAAATTTGGTAATGGCGTCAGCATTCCGAAAGAGCCACGCTTGCGCTTGATTTCGATAGCGAAAGAGAAAATGGCCAAAAAGGCAGGGGCATCCTCTCCTGCCTTTTTCTTTTTCGAGAGAAGTCGGGGTGAGGTAGTTCACGACTCACTATCCCGCGAGATGCCGCGCAAGGCGTTATACTCGTCTGAGAGCTGAGTGACACAGTGGCTTTCGGAAGCAAAAACCGTTGGCCCTGCGTTGTGCAAATTGAAAGCATGTCGATCAATTGCCGGGTCGTTTTCATTGGGATTCTTGCTTGTGCTGCTCTGCTGAATGCTGGTCAGTCCTTAAAAGCGAGCCGAAGCAAAAATTCGCTCCTGATCTGGAAATTCAGGATAGATCAGCATCAGCATGATGAAAATATCTTGCCACTGGAGGGCGATCAGTTCGGAAAGTTAGCATCCATCTTTTCCCCTATCCCCCGGCCTATGGCGCTATTCGCTGGCTCGAGCGATTCATCCCCTTCTCAGAAGCGATTTGCTGATGAAAATGAGCGATCAATCGCTGGTGCATCAAGCTATGGTCACTTGCTCAAAAGCAACCGAACCGTTTTAATTTCGAATGGTCGAAATTCGAGTGCAAGGGTATTTCCCTGGAACGCTATTGGGGCTACCTGTCGCTCCAGCAGATCTACCAAATTGGCGGATTGGATGGGAAAGCATGTGGAAATTTTTGCCGCGCTGGTGATGCCATGCGCCTCATAGATGCGCAGGATAAAACCGAATTGATCTTCTGCAGGTTTGACCGTTTCCACAATTACATTAGGGGCATCGACGGTAATCAAAGCGAATTCGGAAGGAAATGTGCCTGCCACCTTCTTGCCAGCGATCTCAAACGCCTCTAATGGGATGTTCAGTTCGTAACCGGCCCGGATCACGCCGCCAGTCACATGATCGCCAGCGTGCGGATAAAGTGAATAGGTGAAATGGTGGATTCCCTGGTCGGCATTAGGATCAGGGTAAGTAGGACTTCTGAGCAAATTAATATCGAGCACGTTGTCAAATGCCCGATGTCCATATTTGCAGTCGTTTAATAATGCCACTCCGTAATCCGGTTGCGATAGATCAATCCATTTATGAGCGCAGATCTCAAACTTAGCACGTTCCCATGATGTATTATGATGGGTGGGGCGCTGAATATGGCCAAACTGAATCTCGCTCACGGAATGCCGGGCCAGCACGTGGATTGGAAATGAGGTGCGTAGCATGCGGTGCCTTTCATGCCAATCGACTTCGGTTTCAAAATCCAATCGCCGGCTACCTGCGGTCAGCTTGATGTTTTGAATGAGTGTCGAATCGCCGAATCGACGCACCTGTGTGAGAATGGCTTGGGGTCCATCGATCCTAGCTTCACTGGAGTGAAGCTCAAATTTCCCAGCAATTCGATATCGATAATCCACAGAAAAATCCCAGGCGTCGCCATCATCCTCATAAACGATCAGCTCGTTGCCGATCGCTCCTGGTTGCAGCACCCAGCGCTGATGCTGCTTATCATAAATCGAAATCAGGTTCCCAGCATCGTCCCAATTCACCCTGAGGAGCTCGTTTTCAAGACAATTAGAGGACGCTGAGGTGATTGGGAATTGCTCCGAGGCGCCTGCGATGTCGATCACCCGATACCCCATGGCTGGCACGGTTGGGTTGAACCAGCGAGGACCGATTTTGATCCAGTCCTTTCGCTCCCAACTCAGCGGATTGAGGATCAAAACTGGTTGCTGATAGTCTTCATGGCGAATGGTTTTGATTAGTTCCATCAAAAATTGATGACGTAATTTGCCGATCTCCTCCGTCAGCTCGCTATAGCGTTTGAGGGATTCATCATAGACCCGAGTGATCGATGATCCGGGCAAAATGTCGTGAAATTGATACAGCAATAGCTCTTTCCAGATCGTTTCGATCTGTTTTTGGGGATAATCGCTTTGGGCCAGGCAGCCCGCAAGCACGCCCAGGAACTCCAGCGAGCGCAGCGCTAGCTCCAGCTGTCGATTATACCGTTTGTTGCGCGCCTGGCTGGTGTAGGTGCCTTGATGCATGCCCAGATAGAGCTCGCCGACCCAGCGCGATAGCTTATCCCGATCCTGTTCAAGCCGTTGAAAAAACGACGTTACTTTCTCCTGCGTAACGGGTGCTATGCCATCGAGATTTTTCATCCTTGCCAGACGTTCCAAATGTTCGACGCCGGGACCACCTCCACCATCTCCAATGCCGTAAATCATCAAACAATTTTCTGAGACCGCTTTGTCCAGATAGCAAGTTTCGGCCAATTTCACCGCTTTGGGGCTGGCTGAACTATTGTAAGTGCCCTCTGGAGGCATGTGCACCAGCACTTCCGACCCGTCGATCCCCTGCCAGATGAATGAATGATGCGGATATGTATTAAACCGATCCCATGACAACTTGATCGTCACGAAATAGCGAACGCCGCACTGGGTCATGATCTGCGGCAATGCCCCGCTGTAACCAAACGAATCGGGCAAAAACAGAACTTTTATCTCCTGTCCAAATTCATTTCGAAAAAATTGATAGCCATAAAGGAATTGACGGATCATCGCCTCGCCACCGATCAGGTTAGTATCTGGCTCGACCCAGGTAATGCCCAGCAGTTCCCAGCGACCATCCGCCACACGTTGCTGGACCTTTTGATATAGGCGCGGATATCGGTGTTTCATCCACTGATAGAGTTGGGCCTGGCTCGCACCAAATCTGAACTCGGGATATTTTTCCATGAGCATCAGTGCGTTGGAAAAAGTGCGGGCACCTTTGCGAATCGTCTCGCGGATCGGCCAGAGCCAGGCCAGATCCAAATGGGCGTGACCGATCGCGCTCACGTTAAGCGAGGCATCGCCGTTCTTTTTATTGAGCTCCGGGGCGAGCTCGGCTCTGGCTGCCTTTGCTTCATCGTCCGTAAAATGGTTCAAATGGATGGCCGCACGATACAGCGCATACAAGATTCGTTGATATCGCGCCGAATCCTCTGGCAATTGATCGAGAAGATTGAGCAATACCTCATCATCGTAATAAAGACGCCGCAATTCTTCATGGCAGATGGCGATATGGGCTAGTCGAATTCGACCTTCGTTCGGAAGCGTCCCAAATAGATCATTGTTCCCCACATCAGCCCACAGGACAACAGCCTCTTCCCCTTTGGCGTGATCTGTTAATTCAACGAACGTCTTGCCCGGCTGGCCTAAGGTTCGGTCGAAAATCGAGCTCCCTGGGGTTAGGCACTGCACGGGATCTCCATTGGAATCAACCACCATGGCCTCTCCATTGAGATCGATCAGGAGCACCACTTTTTGACCCGCTGCGCTTTCCGGAATTTTCCCCTCAAAACAGAACCAGGCGCAGTCGAACAATTCGCCCCAGCGATCACCAATGCCAAGAATTAGCTTCTGCCCTGAGGTGCGCTGCTCGAAAGGCACTGGCTCTTTTGTGCGCCAAGCAGTGATTTTCAAGTCAGCTATCGGTTGATAAATGGCCCGCTCAATTTTCTGAAGCACAATTTCAAGTTGCGTTTTTGTATGACGATTCGATAGAAATTTCATCCCCGGCCTCATTTCTCATGATCTGCTGTTCCAATTCTGCGGCTATGTTGATCCATCAAACTGGCCTTTTTGATGAGATCGGGACCAAAGCGATGTTGTACCAGATCAATGACATGATCGATCCTCTCCTGCTGCGCGTTGTTCTTTTGGAATAATGTTAATTGCTCCTTGGCCTGAGTATTGAGGTTGGACACCGCGATGCCCAGCAGCCGGACTTTCTTGGAGCCCCGATCGAAATTGCGGTATAAATTTAAGCCGGTCTGAGCAATGATCTGAGACGAGTCAGTAAAACTGCCGTAGCTATGCGATCGGGTAAAGGTCGAAAAATCCTCAAGTCGAATTTTCAGCGTGATGGTTTTCCCTTTCAACTGTTTTTGGCGCAAAATGCGGCTCACATTATCGGCTAATGACACAATCGTATCCCGAATCGATCTTTCATCCGCCACATCTTCTTCAAAGGTATTTTCCAGGCTGACGGATTTTACCTCATGATCGGCCTCCACCTCGCGATCGTCGATGCCATTGGCCAATAGCCAGAAATGCAATCCATTTTTACCGAACTTTTTGATAACCGCCTCCTGAGAAAGCCGAGCGAGATCACCGATGGTATGGATACCCATGGCCTTCAATTTGGCCTCACTTTTTTTTCCTACACCCCACATTTTTGAGATCGGCAACGGGTGCAAAAACTCCAGCATTTTATCAGCGGGGACGATTACCAGGCCATCGGGCTTTTTTAGATCCGATGCAATTTTGGCAACAAATTTATTCGGAGCAATGCCAATGGATGCCGTTAAGTGCAACCGTTCCTGGATGCACGCTTTGATCTTTCGGGCGATCTCTTCTGGCGATCCCAACAAACGCGTGCAACCGGTGATGTCCAGAAACGCTTCGTCGATACTGATCGGCTCGACCTTTGGACTGAATTGCTCCAGCAATGAAAATAGCTCTCTGGAACATTGGATATATCGATCCATCCGCGGTCGAACATAGATGGCAAAAGGACAGCGCTGATAGGCTTGGGAGATCGGCATCGCCGAATGAATGCCATATTTCCGAGCCTCATAGTTGCACGTTGACACGACCCCTCGGCCTTTGCCGCCTTTCGGATCTGCGCCAACCACCACTGGGTGGCCGCGATAGCTGGGATGATCCAGCTCTTCAATCGCGGCAAAAAAAGCGTCCATGTCGAGATGTAAAATGATTCGGGCCATTGGTTGTGCTCTTTTCGATGATCACTGTCAATAAAATCGCTTGACGCCTGCATGAAATCCAGGCCGCGAACTTCGCTCATCATCCAAAATAGTCCTCTTGTCAAGAGAGAGCGTAAACTATCAAAAAAATAGCTTGACTTTTTAGAAAAATATTCTTATAATTAGGCCGATTCATCAATGGGGCTATAGCTCAGCTGGGAGAGCGCTTGACTGGCAGTCAAGAGGTCAGGAGTTCGACTCTCCTTAGCTCCACTTACGAAAGGGCTGCCATGAGATCATGCAGCCCTTTTATTTTTAAAAACTCCTCCGAAGACCAATCGAATCACGGTGAAAATATCCTTCCCTCCTGCTACCAAAAAGAAATCCCCATTTCACGTATCACAAAATGATTTTTGGCAGAACCACGAAGACTGCTTTGACAAGGTTCATGCTGCGATCAAGGATCCACAGAATAATCATCTCCTGAACCAGTCGCTATAACCTTTTGCAGGATCTGATCCTCCTGCGGTCCATTACCCAGCCAAATAGTTCCAGTCATCAATTTTTCTGGGATGAAATCTAAAACCCCAATTCATCTTGGTGTTGAATGAAATTAGCTGAATAATGAAAAATTCCCCAACCAAAATCATGATCGCTTGCATCGCCCTGTTGTCCATTATTTTGCCATGGATCATTCCGCACTCCATCGGTCTCAGCGCGCCAATAGGATATTGAGATTTGCCCTATTGCCGGCGCGATTTCATGGCAGCTATTTCTGCAACAGCAGCAATAGCATGATCGATTTGTTCCTCGGTGTTGAATGGCCCCAGGCTGAAGCGAACGGTGCCGTGAATTTTATCGGTTTCAAGTTGTTGGTGAACCAGTGGGGCACATTGCAGCCCGGTCCGGCAGGCGATGTTATAATCGACATCCAGCATGGTGCCCACATCAGCGGCTTCCCAGCCCTTGATATTAAAGCTCAAAACCGCATTGCGTTCGCCTTCATCGTCGGCGCAATAGGTAATCACGTTTTCGATCTGTTGCAGGCCGTCGCGCAGTCGTTTCCAAAGCGCCATTTCGCGATGATGAATGGCCTCCTGGCCTTGGCGCCGGAGCCACTGTTGACCTGCGTGAAGCCCAGCCACGCCAAGAATATTCAGCGTGCCGCATTCCAAGCGATAGGGAAACTCCTCCAAGTGGGTGCGTTGGGCGGAACGCACCCCAGTTCCGCCGTAGCGCGTGATGCGGATGGGCATGCCCTCGCGAACATAAGATCCGCCGATACCGGTGGGTCCCATCAGGCTCTTATGGCCTGTAAATGCCAACAGATCGATGTTCATCTCCTGAATATCGATTCGCTGAGCGCCCGCAGTCTGGCTGGCATCAACGGCAAAATAAACCCCAGCCTCGCGACAGATTTTGCCAATCGCAGCCAGCGGCTGCACCGTCCCAATAACATTCGACCCATGGTTCAACATCACCATTCGGGTGTTGGGCTTGATCGCTCTCTTCACATCATCTGGGTCGATATAGCCTCGATGGTCAAACCGCAGGTAGGTGACTTCAATGATCCCATCCATTTCCATGTGGTACAGGGGACGCAGCACCGAATTATGTTCTAGGGTGGTAGTGATCACATGATCGCCTTTGCTCATCATGCCAGCGATGATCATATTGAGCGAATCGGTCGCGTTGTAGCTGAAGGTCAGATGATTGGGATCCGTGCCGTTGAAAAAATCTGTCAGCATCTTTCGAGTCGAGTAGACCACCTCCTCGGTCTCCAGCGTCAGATCATAGCCGGAGCGGCCAGGATTCACGCCGTGCTTCTGATAGAACTCATGCATGAAGTCATAAACTTCTTTCGGCTTTGGATAGGTCGTTGCCGCATTATCCAGATAAATCAGATCGGTCATTCTCCCTCCAATATTGGTCCCTTGACGGATGAAATAAGCAAATGAACTGAGCTCTGTTCAAAATTATTGTCCCGTGTTCAGGGTCGGCCGAACATCATTCCAAATTACGGCACTGCGACAATTTGATGAAAAACCAGGCCCAATAAGATACAAAATTTTCAATAAGAGTCAATGTTTATTTCAAGAATTTTGGCAAAAGCAAATATCCCTTTGCTCTGAAAGTCAATTCATGGTTGTGGTGAAACATGAAACAACGGGATGATGATCATTATTCAGCGTTGGCTTTTTGCATCAAGTTCTGGTTCGGGAGAAGATCATCCTTTGGGTGGGGAACTCCGCATCGAGTGGGAAGTGAAATATCACACATTTCATGTTATTGGCGAATGACCGATATGAATATCAAGGAACGACTTCGTTTCATCGAACAAATTCAGCAGCCCCGCATCAGGGATCGGCAGCCAGTCCCAGAGCAAGTTAGCATTGATGCCGTTATCGATGGTGAACTGATCACAACCAGCCTGGGCCGCTGCTTCGTGCGAACCACCCGCTATCATCTTTATCAGCAGCACGGAACCATCTGGCTCAATCAGATCCGTCATGTCTCACCGTTTTTTCTATATCTGGCGGGCAAAGACGAGAAACTGCTGGATATGGACTTGCGTCGCGCGCTGTTTTTTGATACTGAAACGACTGGGCTGGCGGGAGGAAGCGGCACTTATATTTTCTTAGCAGGATTTGGTTTTTTTCAGGAAGATCAATTTATCATCAAACAATATTTTTTGATCGATTTTCCTGATGAGCCGGCCACGTTGCAGGCCGTGAACCAATTGCTCGGCAACTTTAATGGCATCATTTCGTTCAACGGCAAGAGTTTCGATTGGCCGCTGTTGCAAACCCGATTCACCTATCATCGCATTGCCAGCACCCTGACCGATCCCCAGCATCTTGACCTGCTTCATGCGGCGCGCCGCATCTGGAAGCGCCGGCTGAACGATTGCAGCTTGGGGAGCATTGAAGCTGAAATCCTTCAGGTGCGCCGACACCAGGATATTCCATCTGCTCTGATTCCGCAATTGTATTTTCAATATCTCCGCAGTCGCGACGCCACTTCATTGAAGAAAGTGTTCTACCACAATGAAATGGATATTTTGTCATTGGTGGCGCTCACCATTCTACTGAACCAGATTCATGAGCAACCAATCGAGAAATTGGCGCATGACATCGATCTGTCAACTTTAGCCCACCACTACGAGACCAGCGCGCAATGGCAGAGAAATATTCCCATTTATCATGCCCTATGGCAATCCGCCACAGATGCCGGAATGCGAGCCGAAATTGGTTTGCGGCTTAGCCATTGCTACAAACGATTGGGCCAATGGTCAGAGGCTGTGGCACTCTGGGAACAAATCATTGGTTTGGGCCAATTCCGCATTGAGCCTTATGAGGAATTGGCCAAATATTACGAGCATCACCAGCGGGACTATGCCCATGCTGAGCAAATTGTTCAGCGCGCGTTAGACAACCTCCGATTGATCGATCAGCTTCGCCCATCCCGAGAAAATGTTGAGCAATTTTACCGATTCACCCACCGCTTGCAGCGGCTCCGAGCGAAATTAGCTCGATCAATGGCTGATTCTGAGATGGAGGTCAGCAATCAGTTGAATGAATCCGGCAAGAATGGTTCATCCTCTCGGTGAAGTTGTAGCGGAAGTGTCCATTGTCCTTCGGCTGGTACATCGTTTTGGCTCGGATCGTCCAACAATAATCGTTGCTTTTTTGGGCTTGATTTATTATATTGGCGGGTCAAATGACAACGATCAGCAGGAGGAACTGCCTGTCCAAATTCGGGCCGTGAGGAATGAGCGACCTTTTTTCTCAGCAATCTGTGAACCAAAATCAGCCTCGTCGTCACTCTCGCAAAGTCCAGATTGGCGATATCGTAATCGGCGGTGGTCATCCAATCGCGGTGCAATCCATGACTCGGACGCCGACCAGCGATATTCCCGCTACGGTGGCTCAGATCCATCAATTAGAGCAGGCCGGGTGCGACATTGTTCGTGTCGCTGTCCCCGATGAAATGGCTGCCCGCGCCATTGCTGCTATCAAAGCGCAAATCCATATCCCATTGGTCGCCGATATTCACTTTGATTATCGTCTTGCCCTCCTCGCTATCGATGCCGGGGCAGATAAGCTTCGGCTCAATCCTGGTAATATCAAAAATCCGCGCCATTTCTATCGCATTTTGGAACGGGCCAGCTTGCGAAAAATTCCCATTCGGATTGGCGTCAATGCTGGATCCCTTGAAGCAATGCTATTGAAGCGATACGGCCATGCCTGTGCCGAGGCATTGGTGGAGAGCGCCTTGCGATATCTCGAACGACTGGAGCAGTGGGGCTTTCAATCGATCGTTATTTCGTTGAAGTCGTCCGATGTCAATACCATGATCGATGCGTATCGGCTCATCGCCACAAAGACCGATTATCCGCTCCATCTCGGCATCACCGAAGCAGGGGCTGGCGATTTTGGGATGATCAAAAACGCCATTGGCATTGGGGCGCTGTTGAAACAACACATCGGGGACACCATTCGAGTGTCCTTGACGGGCGATCCGGTTCGGGAAGTTCATATTGGCCGAATGATTTTGCAGGCATTGCATGTACAGGATTCTATGATGGATATTATCTCCTGTCCTGGTTGCGGACGGACATCGATCGACGTGGCGCAAATCGTCGCTGACTTGAATCGTCGGGTGCTCACTCGATCGCGATCGCTGCGCATTGCAGTGATGGGCTGCATGGTCAATGGGTTAGGCGAGGCGCGACAGGCAGACATCGGCATCGCGGCTGGACCGCAGCGCTCCGTCCTTTTCATCCATGGAAAACCAGTTAAAAAAATTCCAAATCATACAATCGTAGATGAACTGTGCGAGGCAATCACGACTTATTGATTTGATGACGACCTTTTGAGGAGTAGGTGGATGATTTCAAAGTATATCAGTCAGGCGATGGAACAGAGTTCCTGGATCCGACGCATGTTCGAGATTGGCAAAGAAATGAAGTTGAGCTATGGGGCTGAGAACGTCTATGATTTGAGCCTGGGGAACCCGATTCTTGAACCTCCTCCAGAATTTTTTCGGGTTTTTAAGAAAATCGCCAACAATACATCATCTGGCCGGCATCGCTACATGTCCAATGCGGGCTTTGAGGATGTCCGCGAAAATGTGGCGTTGTATCTGCGCCAGAAAAATATGTTAAATGCTGAAATGAAGCATATTATTATGAGCTGTGGCGCCGGCGGGGCCATCAATGTGATTCTGAAAACTATCATGGATCCCGGGGATGAGGTCATTATCACTGCTCCCTATTTTTCAGAGTACATTTTCTACATTCACAATCAACAGGGCAAAGTTGTGATCGCGGAGACCAACGAACAGTTCAACCTGGATTTGGATGAATTTGACCGCAAAATCACCCCACGCACCAAAGCCATTATCATTAATTCTCCGAACAATCCGACTGGTAAGGTTTACGACAAACAAACTCTCATGGGACTGGTGATGTTACTCAAAGACCGGGAGAAAAAATATCAGAAAGAGATCTATGTTATCTCAGATGAACCCTATCGGGAGATCGTGTTCGATGGCCGCAAGGTGCATTCCATCGTGTCGTTCTATGATAACAGTTTTATGGCTTATTCCTGGTCGAAATCGCTGGCAGTCCCTGGGGATCGGATCGGCTATATCGCCGTCAATCCAGCTATGAATGATGTGAACAAAGTCATCGACGGTTTGATATTTAGCACTCGGATTCTCGGATTCATCAACGCCCCTGCCGTGATGCAACTGGCCGTGAGTGAGTTATTACATGCGACGGTAAAAGTGGATTATTATGAGAGCAAGCGCGACTATATTTATCAGCGGTTGACAGAGGCAGGCTATGCGATCGTTAAGCCAGAAGGGACGTTCTACATGTTCCCCAAAGCCCCGGGCGGTGATGATCTGGCGTTCATTCAGCAAGCCAAGGAGCGGCGCGTTTTGGTCGTGCCAGGGAAGGGTTTCGGTCGCAAAGGCTATTTCCGATTGTCGTTTTGCATGGACGATCGCACCATCACTCGAGCGGTGGATCAACTGGTACAACTGGTTTAATAGAAAATCTTCGAAAAGAAGCTAAGCAATGTTCCACTGGAGCATGGATCGAACGCTCTGCGAGCGGATCACGCTGGCTTGTTCAAGCTTTAGCTTGAGCGGCAATATTTGAAGGCGATCCATGTTGAAAGGATCAATGGGCGATTCGGCAAAGGACTCTTCGTTTCCAAAGGAACGGCTGCCAAGGATATGGTGGTAAGCTTCTGGATTTTGATTTTCGCTTTTTCGGCGTTTACGCATCGGACTTGGCCATACATAAAACCACTGGATAATCGTCTCTGCCTTTGGTCTAGGGCTGGATTGTTGTCGCAGCGTTGAATTTCTTGAGCTCCCATTCTCGACGCATCGAATAAAAGATAGGATGACCACTATGACTAAAAAAGTAGTTGCCATTGATTTTGGTGGCACCAAGATGAAATTTGGACTGATCTCTGATGAAGGCAAAATTTTGAGTGACCCCCTGACATTGCCGACGCACAGCGAACGCCGAGGCGATCAAATTGTGGGCGACATGATCGCTGGGATCGAACAGGTGGTCCAGCAGGGGGGGATCGAGCTGGAGCAGATCGTCGGCATTGGTATTGGCTCGCCGGGACCACTGGATCTAAAAAAGGGCATGATTCTTGAGGCGCCGAACCTACCCACCCTGCATCATTTTCCTCTGAAACAAACGTTAGAGAGCTACTTTGGCCTGCCAGTGGCCATCAATAACGATGGCAATTGTTTCGTATTAGGGGAAGCTTGCTTCGGTAGTGCTCGAAATGCGAACATCGTTTGTGGAGTCACCCTGGGAACCGGTTTTGGGTGTGGTATCGTGATTGGAAAAAAGATATTCGAGGGAGCCACCGGCACGGCTGCCGAAGTATGGCGATCCCCCTATCTGGATCGCAATTTTGAAGAATATGGATCGGGCCGCTCGGTGACACGGATCTATCACCAGATCACCCGACAACAGGTAAGTGCGAAAGAGATTTTCCACCTGGCGCAACAAGGGGAGGCCGAGGCAATTGCTGCCTGGGATCAATACGGCGTTCATCTGGGAAAAATCCTTGCGATTCTCACCAATGTGATCGATCCGGATATCATTGTGGTCGGCGGGTCGGTCTGTCATGCCTGGTCATATTTTGCCCCGACGATGAAAAAGCATCTTGATGAAAATATTAATCAGGCGCCCCGGGACCATATCCAAGTCGTACCCGCCCAGTTAGGTGATGACGCGGGGTTATTGGGTGCAGCCGCATTGCTGTTTTGATGTGGATCAGAAGCCAGGTATACCACTATCGCAGAAGCATGGTCCTCAATAATTTTTGTTGCAAAACGTCAAAAGCAGCTTGAAATGTCATGTCGTCCGCCAAATGATGCATGCTATGTTGAGAATCATGTCGTCCCTCAAAAATCAAATTCTGAGACCATTCAATTCTGTAACCCGGGCTGGGCCAGCACATGAAGTGCAGATTTACGAAATTCCAGCCAGAGAGCGGAATAGCACAATCGCATTTGCTATTGGATGGTGCAAGAAAGACGAATAATTACATGAATTCGGGGGGTGACTTTGGACAAGAATTATGGCTGGGTGGCAGCGTTCGATCCTGGGGCTACATATTCGGCTTGGACCTTAATGCTGATGCCGCCCCGTGGATTGAAATCCCCGGTGACGATCACCCGTCGTGGCTGGCACGCTGCGACCACATCGTCCAGAATTCGATTGACCACCTCTTCGTGAAATGTGTTGTAATTGCGGAACGAAAACAGATATAGCTTCAAGGATTTGCTCTCAAGACATTTTCGGTCAGGAATATATCGGATTGTAATCGTGCCAAAGTCTGGCTGATTGGTAATAGGACAGCGAGATGTAAACTCGGGGCAATCAAATGTCACCCAATAGTCGCGATGGGGATATCGATTCTCGAAGCATTCTAACCGCGCCTCATCTGGTGATGAGGGATAGCGGGTTTCGCTCGATTTGAGGATGGTCAGGCTTTCATATTGATCTCTCATCAGCAACATTTCCTCCCTCTTTGCTCGCCTCAGAATCTCTCACATACTCCATTTTGCGAGATTCGCTTGAAGGCAATATGGATCATGAAAATTAGTTTTGATTTGAGCAGATCATGTGTCAGCGCGATGGTCCAACGAATTCAAAACCATATTCGAAGTGGCATTCATTGTTCGGCGCGGCGTCAATGGAAAAGGCTGTGGCAGTGATGCGTCAATTGGCTATGATCACAAACCATCGGCATGGTAATGGGTTGGATCTGGGATGCCAGCTTGTCGAAAGCCATGTTTGCGGAAGAGACAGCTATCGCATTGGCCGCAAGCGGTCCCATCCGGCTGGGGATCATAACAGCTCCAGGTTAATGAATAGTCAACTCCCAATTTCACCCCGGTCTGAATGATCTGCGCCTTGGTTAGGTTTAATAGTGGTGCATGGACAGTAAAACGATTCCCCGAAACACCGGCCTTGGTCGCCAAATTTGCAGTTTGCTCAAAGGAGCGAAGAAATTCTGGGCGACAATCTGGATAGCCAGAGAAATCGACCGCCGTCGCACCGATAAATAAGTGGTAAGCTTTCAGCACCTCAGCCCAGGCCAGCGCCAATGACAAAAAGATCAAATTTCGAGCTGGAACATAAGTGATGGGAATCGCACTGGACAATTGCTCCACCGCATCATGTTTGGGGACGGCGATATTGGCCGTCAGCGCCGAGCCACCAATCGCCGCTAAATCAACCTGAACGATAAGATGCTGCACCACGCCGAAATGGTTGGCGATACGACTGGCAGCCTCCAACTCATGTCGATGCTTTTGTCCGTAATCGAAGCTGATGGCGTATACTGCGAATCCCTGGTGCTTTGCCATCGCCAGGACGGTCGTCGAATCAATTCCCCCACTCAGCAAAACCACAGCCCGATCCATGCCTTAAACCCCCCGTTGATTGGGATGCCAGATCCATTTTTGAAGCTGCAAATTGAGCCGAATTGGTAGGCCGGCCTGAAGGAGCCATTCAGCCAATTGGTGAGGAGCTAACAAACCGAACGCCGGCGAGAACAATACGGCGCAGCGCTTCAGCAATTCCCATTGCTGAACCATAGCCATCGCCCACTCGAAATCTCTGCGATCGACGATGACGAACTTTACATTGTCGTGGGGCTTTAAACGATCGATATTGTTCCAATCGGTCTTATCAGATTCGCCGCTGCCGGGGCATTTAATATCCATAATCCGGATCACCTCCCGAGGCAGGCGGTCGATGTTCAACGTGCCGTTGGTCTCCACCAACACAGTTTTCTGGTGATCAATCAATGAGCGGACCAGCTCGCCCACATCATCCTGGAGCAAGGGCTCGCCCCCGGTGATCTCGATCAACTGACAGCGAAACAGACAGAGCTGCGTCACCAATTGCTCTAATTCAAATTCACATCCCTCTTCATAGGCGTAAGTCGTATCGCAATAGCGGCATCTCAAATTGCATCCTGTCAATCGCAGAAACGCGCAGGGCAGTCCCGCAAATGTAGATTCGCCCTGGATGCTATAAAAGATTTCATTGACTTTTAACATGGCGATTCATAACAGGCCAGATAATTGGCCGATTCCCCCACTTCCACTGAAGCCAGCCGAAGCGGGGCGGGTAATTTTGGCGCCAGAGCATCAAAAATAAATTGCGCGATGCGCTCTGACGTCGGGTTGACCACATCAAACGGTGGCACGTCATTGATCAGCCGATGATCCAATTGATCGACAATGTCGTGCAGGTGCAATTTCAGTTTCTTGAAATCGTACACCATGCCGAGCGAGTCCAATTGGTCACTGACAACAGTGGCACGAATCAGCCAGTTATGGCCATGCAAATTTTCACACGCTCCCTCGTAGCCGCGCAGCCGATGAGCAGCAGCGATTTGAGTAGTGACCGAAATCTTATACATCGTTCTGCTCCATGTTGGATTAGAATTGCGCATTGGCCCATAGAATCAATCCAATTTCGTGGCGATCTGCGAGCGACTCGCTGGCTGGGACGATCCGCAGGGTGTAGCCATACAGGCCGCTATAGCGACAGGGAAAACTCCCAGCAAACACGTACCATTGCTTGTCGCTTCGATCCACGCAGCTCATCTTTTCAACCGATGCATTGACGATTTTATTGTCGGTATCGATATAGCCGTGATAGATTTCCACACTCACATCCTCTGGCGTCAGTTCGCCAAGCGAGATCTTCGCCTCGATATGAATGCTCGCGCCGACGTGGTGTTCTCGTTCATCCTCCTCCTTGATGGTGATGAAGCGAATATTGCGCCAATTGCTCGCCAATTTTTTCTTCCAAGCCGCCAGATCGCGGACCTTTTTCAAATTGTTTTTCATCAACCCCTGATATTTCTTGAACGCCGGCATATAAAATTGCTCGGTATACTCCATCACCATCCGATTGGTGTTATAATATGGGCAAATGGACATAATCGATTGCTTCATCAATTCAATCCATTTGCGCGACAGGTGGTCTTTGCCGCGGTCGTAGAACATGGGGACGATCTCTTTTTCGAGCAAATTATAAAGCGCTTCCGATTCGATATAGTCCTGATACGCCGGATCATCGTAGCTCTCGCCAGATCCGATCGCCCAGCCGACATTGGAGCTATAGGCTTCATCCCACCAGCCGTCCAGCACGCTGACATTGATGACGCCATTCACGGCAGCCTTCATGCCGCTGGTGCCGCTGGCTTCCTTAGGCCGACGCGGCGTGTTCAGCCAGACATCAGCCCCCTGCACCAGATAGCGGGCCATGTCCATATCGTAATCCTCAAGAAAAACGATGCAATTCCTAAATTCATCTTGCCGGGTGAGATGAATGATTTGTCGAATAAATTCTTTGCCTGGGGTGTCTTTGGGATGAGCTTTACCGGCAAAAATGATCTGAACCGGGTAGTCTTTATTGTTTAAAATCTTTTTCAACCGCTCAGTATCTTTGAGAATCAAAGTAGCGCGCTTATACGTGGCAAATCGCCGGGCAAATCCGATGGTCAAGACATCCGGATCGAGCACCTCGTCCGCTTTTCGCAGTTCCGAAGGTAATGCCCCCTGCCGTTCCAATTGGGCGCGCAACCGACGCCGGGCAAAGGCCACCAATCGCTCCCGACGTCGTTCATGGGTCCGCCATAACTCCTCGGCTGGGATTTGGGCCACTCGCTTCCAAATGTTCGGATCCTCTGAACGCCGCAGCCAGGTCGGTCCCAGGTAGCGATCATACAGATTCGCCATTTCCTTAGACACCCAGGAGCCCGGATGGATACCATTGGTCACCGATGTGATCGGGATTTCCTCGCTGGGGATTTGTGGCCACATATCATGCCACATCTCGCGTGCCACCTGACCATGCAATTTGCTGACGCCATTCACGTAGCTCGATAATCGGATCGCTAAAATGGCCATGGAAAAGCTCTCGGAATTATCGTAGGGATTTCTTCTCCCTAATCCAAGAAACTCGTTTTTGCTGATCTTTAGACTGGGGAAATAGTCATTGAAATAGCGCTCCATCAGGGCCGGGGGAAACTGGTCGATGCCAGCTTCGACTGGGGTATGCGTGGTAAAAATATTGCTCGCTCGGGTTAATTCCTTGGCCTCGTCAAAGCTGAGTTGATAATCTTCGATAGCGCAACGGATTCGCTCCAGCGCCAAGAAGGCAGAGTGGCCCTCGTTCATGTGATATACCACGGGATGAATGCCCAACGCCTTTAATGCACGCATACCGCCGATGCCCAGCACAATTTCCTGTTGGATCCGCGTCTCATTATCTCCCCCATATAGCTCATCGGTGATATTGCGATCCACCTCGTTGTTCATCACAGTATTGGTATCCAAAAGATACAAACAGACCCGACCAACCTCCACCTTCCAGATCTGGGCATAAACTTTTCGACCGGGGAAATCGAGTTCAATGAGAAGCGGCGTTCCATCGGATCCATACTGCAACTGCACAGGCATATTGTAGAAATCATTTTCAGGATACATTTCGCCCTGCCAGCCATCGTTATTGAGATATTGACGAAAATATCCCTCCTGGTAGAGCAGCCCCACGCCCACGAATGGCAACCCCAAATCGCTGGCCGATTTGAGATGATCCCCAGACAGCACACCCAGACCACCAGAATAATTTGGGATGCATTCGGTCAATCCAAATTCAGCAGAGAAGTAGGCAATCTTAATCTCAGAACCCTTATTGTTCAATTTTTTCTGATACCAGGTCGGCTCATTTAAATAACGAGCCAAATTTTCGGAAACACGATTCAAATGAGCGACAAAGCTCTCATCCTCAGCCAAAGCTTCTAACCGTTCCTGTCGGATTTGCCCAAGCATTTTTACCGGATTATGGCTGGTCTCCTCCCATAGATCCGTATCCATGCGGCGAAACAGATCGATGGCCTCGTGATTCCAGGCCCAGTACAAGTTATAAGCAATTTTCTTAAGCGGTTCTAATGTTGCTGGCAACTTTGGAAGAATCGTGAACGTACGAATGGGTTCCATGCAATTGGTCTCCAGAATTTCTCTTTTTCGATGATAACTCCCATTTAATTCGGCCACTGCTTTTCAAGTTCCAAATATAATGGTTAATTTTCTGAAATGCAAGCAGGAAATAGCATTAGGAAGGATCAACATTTCAAAGGCAACATCACTTTGCAGGGGCTAAACAAGGGGTACAGCATAATGGGCTGTCTCGCAAAGCGAACAAGGTACAAAAGGCGAAATGGATCATCATCCATTCAAAACTGACTTACCATCCGCTTAACAGCAAACGAAAGATCATCTCAATGGAACAGATGAGCTTGATATGAAAAGCAGAGCCGCAGAATATGAATGGCTATTGGAGATCATCGGTTTTTGCATCCATCATACGGGTGCCATCCAAACATGCATCGTGGAGAAAAGCGCCACTGAGGTTAGCTTGATTGAGATTCGCCTGAGTTAGGTCACTTCGCTCCAGGTGCGCCTGGGATAAGTCGGCTCCCTGAAAATTAGCGCCTGCCAATTTAGCTCGCTTCAATCGCGCGGCAGCGAGATTGGCGCGCTCGAAATTGCAATGGTGCGCCTGAATGCCGAACAATTTGGCATGGTACAGATTCGCCGATCGAAAACTGGCGTTCTCTAAATTGGTGTCCTGAAGGTTCGCCTCGGCTAAATTGGCTTCGTCAAACCGAGCGCCCATCAAATTGGCTCCGAATAGAAAGACAGCCGCTAAATTTGCCCCGGTAAAATTCGCACCTTGCAGATTGGCGTTTTGGAGATGAGCGTCGGATAAGTTGGCTTGTTCGAAATTGGCACCGATAAGGTTCTCATAGGACAAATCAATTCCAGAAAGATCCAATCCCCGAAATGATTCGCCCCGACGATAGTGAGCGAGGACCTGTTCGCGGGTGAGATCGGCCATGTGGTTTTCCTCCCTAATTGGTCTGGTAGCTATTTACGGCATCTTCGACCGATGGATACGTTAAAAAAACCGATTCCAGCTTAGTGATCTCCAGGGGCCGGCGGACCTTTTCGGATAAATTGGTTAACCGCAGATCGCCGCCACTGCTCCGCAGCGTCGTCAAGCCGCTGATCAGCATCCCCAGCCCTGAGCTGTTCATCCAAGTCGCCGCTTTCAAATCGACTACAACAAAAACCTTCTCTTTCTCGATGGCAGAATAGATGATATTTCTAAACCCTTCCGAATCGGCGCCCCCCATGATTTCTCCCTGGATCTCAATGATCAGAACATTATCCATTTCCCTTGTGGTGCATTGCATATTTTTTCCTCCCAATCGGGTTGTACGATGATTCCAATACGGTCCGCAGAGGACCTCATAAATACCTAACACCGCATGATAATTTTCTTGTATTCCAACTGGCATCGATGGCTTGCTTATCCCATGGATAGAAACGAGCAACGATCCAAAGAAACTCGATCCAAAAATTTAGGCCTGCATCGTTCGCGTAGAACCATCCCGCACCGATGATTGCCAGTCAACTTATTCGTAGCGCAAAGCGATGATAGGATCCATGAACGCTGCCTTTCTGGCCGGATAGACGCCGAACAGGATACCAACGAAACTGCAAAATCCAATCCCTAAGAATATGGCCCAAACCGATATCGATGTCGGCAGCGGGGTCAAAGCGCCGACTAACAGCCCTACCAGCACGCCCAAAAAGATGCCGATCACGCCGCCCAAATTGCCCAGAAAAATCGCTTCGATCAGAAACTGCCAGAGCACATCCCTTCGCCGTGCCCCAATCGCCTTGCGAATGCCGATCTCCCTGGTCCGCTCGGTCACTGAAACCAGCATGATGTTCATAATCCCAATACCACCAACCGCCAGGGAAATGGCAGCAATGAAGATCGCACCAAATCGGATTCCCAAGGAGAGCTCGTTAAATGTTGCAATCATCGACTCGCTGGTGACAATCTCAAAGTCGTTGGGCTTGCCCGGAGGAACTTTACGCACCTTCCGCAAAATACCAGTTACCTGATCAATAGCCCGATCCATCAACTTGGGGTCAGCAACTTTGATATTGATTTCGACGCTCCTTTCGCTTCCATACAATTTTTGAAATGTGGTGATTGGGAGGATGACGCGATTGTCACGGCTTTCACCTAACAAGCTCCCCTGTTTTTCCAGCACCCCGATCACCCGAAATTTATTGGGCCCCACTCGAACATATTCGCCTATCGGATTGCCACGAGGGAATAACACTTCAGTGACGTCCGATCCAAGCACGATCACATTGCGATTATATTCAACGTCTGCATCGTTCAAGAACCGCCCCTGACTTGCGAAATAATTAAAAGTTGTCTGGAATCCTGGAGTCGCACCGATTACGACCACATCTGGATTGGTCTTTTTATCCTGATATTTGATGATCTCTCCCCAATTGTAACAGGATACTCCCACAGCCTGAACCAGAGTGGCGTTCTGTTCAATTGCCCGAGCATGATCCATTTTCAAATTCTTTCGGTTGCGATATTTTTCATCAAGCCGTCCCAGTTGGATCGCTGGATATTTTTGGACCTGAAAAGTATTGGTGCCCAATACGCTGAGCTCTCCAACTATATAATCCTGCAACCCCTTTACAATTGAAATCATTCCGATAATCGTCGTGACACCGATGACGATGCCCAAAGTCGTGAGCGCTGAACGCAATTTATTCGCTCGCAGAGCATCCAATGCTATTGTTACTGTTTCTCGAAGGTCCATAATCTCTACAAATTTGTTATCATTCTGATGTTTCGATTGAATGTTAGGCGATAATTTTCATCTCGCTGGTACAATCGGGACAATGAGCATTTGCTATTTTGACCCATTTGAAAAATTTAGTCACGGCGATCAATGCTTTATCCATTGTCGACTGCTGCAAAAGCCTAGATTCGAGTCATTGCGATGATCTGGTACTTCATCGACAGACAGTTCGGCATGACTGATATCATGAATGTGCAGAACCCGGGCTGCTATTCATAGCGGAGGGCTTGGATGGGATCTAGTTTCGCAGCCCTATATGCTGGAAAAATACCGAAAAAGATACCCACTAAGCCAATGAAAAAAATGCCGATGATCACGGATAATGGCGTCACCGAGGCGGAAAGAAAAGTGGTGGACGCCACGAGTTTAGCAATGGCAAACCCGGCCACCATGCCAAGCACGCCGCCAATAGAGCTAACGGCCAGAGATTCGATCAAAAATTGACGGAGGATGTCACGATTTCGCGCCCCAATGGCTTTTCGGATGCCGATCTCTCGGGTGCGCTCAGTCACGGATACGAGCATAATATTCATGATCCCGATGCCGCCAACAATCAGAGCGATCGAACCGACGCCAAAAGCCACAGCATAGAGCGCTGTCGTGAGCCGCTTGTAAAGATCTGCGATCATATCTTGCTGATTGATGGCAAAATCATTTTCTGCCTTGGGAGCTACCTTTCGCACCCGACGAAGGATCCCAGTGATTTCATCCTTGGCTTCCTCAATTACCGTTGGACTGATCACCTTCACCTCGATGGTAAGCCAGCGTCTTGCCCCATAAAGCTTCTGGAATAAACCGATGGGAATGATCACCTGAGCATCCAAGTTATGCCCCAGAAAATTGCCACGTTTCTCCAGCACCCCAATCACACGAAAATAATGATCTCCGATCATGATACGTCGCCCCAATGGCTTTTTGTTCTTAAATATCCGGTTGGCAACCTCCCAACCAATCACACACACATTGCGCCGATGCTCGACATCCCCAGCGGTCAACATGCGACCATACTCCGGAACGATATTGGAGGTGATCGCGTATTCGTCGGTCGTGCCGATAATTTGGACGTTTTTCAACTTTTCGCTCTCGAACTTGACGGTGCGGGATGCATTGACGACCGGGGCAACGGCTTTCACTAAGGTGGCGTATTGCTTAATGGCTTTGCCCTCGCGCTCCAATGTCAGATCTTTGCGATTGCGGGCCAACAGCCAATCCACTCGAGAGAACCAAGAAAATTTATCGATATAAAGGGTATCCGATCCAAGGGCTGAAATCGATGTATAGAACGACCGATTTAACCCCTGAATGATGGAATGAATGCCGATGACCGTCGCGATTCCGATCACGATGCCCAAAGTGGTCAGAAAAGATCGCATCTTATTCGACGCTAAAGCTTGAAACGCGATCTTGATCTGCTCCCATAACTCAATAATCGTTCTTTTCATCGTCTCACTCACATTTAATTTAGTCGTTCATCTCGTTCGATTTTGCCATCTCGCAGCCGGATAATCCGATTGGTATGCTCGGCGATATACTCCTCATGGGTGACCAAGATAATTGTATTGCCATTTTCGTGCAATTTTTCAAAGATATCCATGATCTCTTCGCCAGTTCGGGTATCCAAATTTCCGGTCGGTTCATCCGCCAAGATAATTTTGGGCTTATTGACCAGAGCACGGGCGATGGCCACGCGCTGACGTTGCCCCCCCGAAAGCTCGTTCGGTTTGTGATTCAATCGATTTGCCAAGCCCACCATCTCCAAAGCTTGTTGCGCGATCCGCCGGCGCTCGGAAGCTGGTGTCCCATTATAAATCATCGGCAATTCCACATTATGCAATGCGGTCGCTCGAGGCAGCAAATTGAAGGTTTGAAACACAAAGCCGATCTCGCGGTTGCGGATTTCTGCTAATTGATCGTCGTTCATCTCGCTCACCAGCTCATGGCCAAATCGATAGGTCCCAGAGGTCGGCGTATCCAAACATCCCAGAATATTCATAAGCGTCGATTTCCCTGACCCAGAGGGACCCATGATAGCCAGGTACTCATTCTCTTCGATTTTCAATGAAACTCCTTTCAGCGCCTCGACTTTTTCCAGACCGACCTGATAGATTTTCACAATATCATTTAATTCGATTAACATGTTCGTTCCCTTAAAATGATGACTTCAACCCCAACAGAGTTCATCAAGCGGTTGACCTCACCCTCTGGAGGCTTCCAATGCCTCATTTGCTTGATGCTATTTGGCTGATGCGCACTAATCCGCTTTAAGTGAGGGCTGATCGCTGATCTTAATCATGCTGCCGTTTTTCAACAATTTCGTTAACGCGCGATAGCTGCCAATTACCACTGTTTGTCCCTCTTCCAAACCACGAGTAATTTCGATTTCAGTATCGCTGCTGATGCCCGTCTTTACCGGGACGATTTTGACGAATTTATCATCGACCAAGAACACCACCTCGACGAGCTCATCGCTATCGCTGTCACTATCGCTATCTTTTATTTCCGAAGCCGCATTGGCTTGGCCTCGAGCACTTCGAGCCGGCGTTGTCGCGATAGAAAGCTGCATGCTATCCGCGATTTCCCGGCGTTCCCGAGCCGTCACAGCCTGAATGGGGATTTTCAGCACATCATAGTGCGTTTCGGTGGCAATATCCACGGTTGCCGACATGCCTGGGCGTAGCCTCGGCTCCTTATCGATTAGCGCAATTTTCACTTCAAAATTGGTGATCTCTTCCTGGGTGCCTTTGCCACGCGTTGTCGCCGAATGGGCAATTTCGCGGACATATCCTTTTAGCACGGTATCCGGAAGGGCGTCCACTTCGATTTTGGCGGTATCGCCGTAAGATACCAGTACCACATCGTTTTCATCCACTTCAGAAATCACATCCATGCGGGATAAATCCGAAACCACCAGAATGACATCCGCCTGAAACATTGAGCCCAGAGCAATTTCGCCGACCTCCTTGTTGACCTTCGTCACCGTTCCATCCAAGGGTGAATAGAGTTTCGTTTTCGTCAGATCATCGTTGGCCTGCTTCAGATCCGCTTCGGCTTGCTCCAATTGGCTCTCGGCCAATTTCAAATCGGCTTCTGCTTTCTCCAAATCAGCCTGGGAAGTTAAATTTTGTCGATAGAGGTCTGAGGTCCGCTTATATACACTTTGCGCCTGCAATAAATTGGCTTCGCGCGACTTTTTATTCGATTGAGCACGATCCACTGCCGCCAAATATTTGGTCCGATCCAGTTCCACCAGCAGCTGCCCCTTTTTTACCTGATCGCCTTCTTTGACGTAAAGCCCGATGATCTCAGCACTAATATTCGCAGAGATCTTGACCTCCACTTCCGGCTGCACCTTTCCGGAGGCCGAGACAACCTGGGTGATAGTGCCCCGAGTCACTTTTTCGACCTGGACTGGAACTGCCTTGGATTTGCTCCCAGACAGGGCAACGAAAAGCGCAATCACCACGATTGCCACCAGAACTCCGGCGATAATCCATTTCTTCCGCGACATTTGTTATTCTCCTAATCTTGTTCCTTGAATGACCATTCGATGCTAATTTCTGCTCGCTATTCTTGCAAGGCGTTCACTAATAATTTCAAATAGGATAGCGCAATCTGGAAATTATACTCAGCGCTTACCAGCGTGCTTTTTGCCTGAGTGACCGCCAGTTGGGCATCGATCACTTCTAATAACGTCCCAGCTCCAATCTTATAGCGTTCCTGTGCTAATCTCAAATCTTCATTGGCAGCTTCCAAATTGGTTTGATTGATTGCTATAATTTCTCGATTTGCTCTGAGTACATTGAACGCCTGGGTCACTTCCACCGTGAGCAATCGCCTCTTCTCAATTAAATCCTCTTCTGCTTTAGCGCGGTTGATCGTTTGACGGCTCAGCTCGGCTTGATCGGCAAACCCTTTGAAGATATTTAGATTCATTTGCAAGCCTAACGATGCCACGTAATTTTCATCCAACTTTCGATTGTAAACCCGATCGAAATACTCATTATCGCGGGAATAACTCAGATAGGCATTCAGGGTCGGAAGGTACGCCAATTGAGCATTGCGTCTCGCATATTGATAGTTTTTTACATTAAGCTCATAACTTTTTAATTCTGGATTTTTCTCAAACGACAACGCCAGGGCGGATTCCAAAGTGAACGGCATCACCAATTGGCTGCTTTCAATTTCTTGCACTTCTGTCGGGCTACTGGGGTCGATTCCCATCGCTTGATTTAAATTCGCCCGAGCAATGATAATGGTATTGTTCTGGTTGATCAAGTTGATCTGGTCGTTTCCCAATGCGACTTTCGCCTTGTAGACATCTGCCAGCGCCACAGAACCGATTTCGTACATGCTCTGAATGCGATTCAATTGCTCCTCGCTGCGTTTCACCGCCTCTTCGTAAACCTTGCCCAATTTAATCGCTTTCAACAGCTCAAAATATTTTTCTTGAACATTGTAAATCACAGTATTCCGCCGACTGATCAAATTGTATTCGGCGTTTTGGCGCTGCAGCTTTGCCTGGGACAACCGGTTCCAGCTTTTGCCCCAATCCCAGACGTTCTGAGAAAGCTCCACCGAAGCCCGATGTGAATTTCGCTCTGTCTTGCTTTGCGAAATATCTTTTTGTTCATACAAAATGTTTCCAGTTAACGTATCGATGCCAACTGGCACGTCGTATTTGCGCAAGCGCGGCCCTTGAATGTACCGGCCCGACATAAAGCTCGCATCGATATTGGGCAGCAACGCTGATCGCGCAGTTATAATATCAGTACGGGCCAACTCAATATCGCGCTCCGCATTTTTGAGCTGGGAATTGTTTTTCAAGGCGATCTCAATACATTCATCCAACGACAATTTTTTTCCTGCTTGGCCAAACGCCAATGCCACCGGCATGGCTATCAGTAGCATCACGATCAGTATGCCCCTCACCCATTGTGTTTTTTCCATTGCTCAACTCCTGAATTATGTCACAACCAATCACCTTAGCAACCTGCACCAATGCTTGCCGCCGATGGGCGTTGTCTTAGGAAATTTCTCATTACGGGCAGCATCCCTGAAAATATCCAATTTTGAAATAGAATATCAGGTTAGTGCTGAAACGTAGGCTCGGTATGATTTGATACCTAATCGACCCTATTATGTACCCTTTAAAGATCGAAAATGCGCAAATCAAGCATCGGTAGCGTTTTATTGGTGGTCAGTAAAACGTATCTCTGATCGAAAAGTTTCGTTGAAATTGATCTGTCACCGTCGTTTGACTCAAAATATCAATCCCTCTGACCTCGAAATAAACACGAGCGCGAAGATTGCCCGCAAAAACGCTCGCTAATGAATGACGGTTTAATGATGCTACAAAATTCGGTTATTTGTCTGACTGCACTGCAAGTTTCGCCTCATAACGAACAGAAAACAAGAAATTCGTTTTTTCTTTGGTAAAATTTCGTGGAGTGGATCAGCCGCTCAATTAGGCTGCTAAATTTTGTCCAGCGGGCTGCGGAGATAAAAGCTGATGGTCAATAAGCTGAACGGCAATTTTTATCTCTTTTAAGAAACTTCACACGAATGATCACTTGCTATGCCTTCTAAGCTACAATTATCGTTGTTCGTCGAACAAAAATCTTAGCTTCGCAGGCCAAAATAAAGATGGAATCTCTTTCTTCAGCTCTGGAAAATCATCCATCTCTCTCCGGTCGAAGAACAAAATTTGAGAGGTTAAAGAATATAAGAATAAGATGGCGAACTTGCAAGTTAATTAATGGTCAATTTTGAGTTCCGCTCAGATGTTGCGAATCAATTCCATCGCATCAACCATAGCGGAACCATAATAACCAGGTATTACAAAGTGAAGCGATGAATCTCATTGGTCGTGCAAAATAAGAGATTCAATTGAACCGTATCATTCCTGCAAACCCAGGTATCTCTTAAAAGCTGCTTTCTCAGACAAGTCAAAAAAGGGCTACCTGTCCGACAGTTGGCGAATGGCATGACATGTCAGTCTGTTACGGGAATTTTGCAGCAAAGGCCAAAAATTAGAGCGTAATGTGAAAATAGACTTGGAAATTTGTTTGCTGTCTCGCGCCATTGAGCATGAATGTTTCACGACCATTTTTGATTCCAATATACCGCCCCCTATTTGTTGTTGGTGTCAGCGGGCTAAATGGTGCATGCTCCGATCCGTTCGAGATTACAGATTTGTATCTGACACGAAAAATCAGAATGAGGCTCAATTTCACTCGAAAAAAAATAGTGCGTCTTAAAAATTTTTGCTTGACTTTTTTGGTGTTTCATTGTAAATTGGTTTAGATTTTCTATCAGAAGGTTTGTCCAAAAACCAAAACAAATCCCCTATCTCACGAGTAGGCTTCCCAGCGTTCTGGTGAAAGTGCTGCCACATGAATGGAAGGGGAGCACACATTTACTATCATCCAGCAAATCGCCAACATTTTCGAACGTATTACCACCATATTTTGGAAGGGGGTGAGTAGTTCATTCAAAAATCCAGCTATTTTTAATCCGCTATTTTTTTCAGCTTAACCTACGCAAGGAGAATGATATGAGAAAAATATTTCATTGGTCATTATTGATAATCATATTATCCACATCGCTGGTCTTTGCCCAGGATGTAAAAATGTTCATGGGAAACAGGAGCATGGTCGGCATCGAAATTCCCAAGACCATAGAATATGTCACCAATGCAATAGTGGTCAAATTTGATCCGTCGCTCGTTGCGACGTTCGATAGGTCGCTCCTGAAGCAGGGCAAAACGGGCGATCAGTCCATTGATAAATTGAACCAAAAATTTGAAGCGAGCGCTCTGGTCGAGATGTTTCCCAATGCTCAGGATCGCTTTTACAATGGTCAAGCCATCGGCTTATCCGGTTATTATCGGATTCAATTTCGCACCCATCGTTCGGATATTCTGAACGTGGTTGCCGCTTATGGGCGTCTGCGCGGCGTGATCAAAGCAGAGCCCATCGGAATTCACTACGTGGATGCGATTCCCAACGATCCTCGGTTTGTGGACCAATGGCACCTGAATCAATCCAACGATCATGATATGGATGCACCAGAGGCATGGGATATTGAGACTGGCAGCCAGCAAGTGATTGTGGGCATCCTGGACACTGGCGTCCGCTATTTCCATAAAGACTTGGGCGGATCAAATGCATCGTACGACAATCCTACTGCCGCCGATGGCAATATGTGGATCAATTGGACGGAGAAAAATGGAACGGCTGGGGTGGACGATGATGGCAATGGGTTTGTCGATGACTGGATCGGTTGGGATTTTGTGGATGATGCATCGCAGCCGCCCTACTACCCTGCCTGGCCAGGAGAAGATGCCGATGAGCCAGACAATGATCCACGGGATTTCAACGGACACGGGACGCATTGCGCTGGAAACGTGGGTGCGCTGAACAATAACAATTATGGCTCCAGTTCGCCATCGGGCGGTTGGGGCGATGGTACGCGACAGCCCTATGGCAATGGCGTCAAGGTGATGGCATTGCGGATTGGTTGGTCCGCGGATTTATTTGGCCGTCATACCTATGAGATCGGTCGCGTCCGGATGGATTTTGCCGCTCAGGCGTTCTATTATGCAGCCAACAATGGTGCCAAAATCGTTTCCTGTAGCTGGGGCTCCTCCAATTCTGGTGGCATCGAAGACGCGGTCAATTATTTTGTCGCTAGTGGCGGCTTAATCTTTAAATCGGCTGGCAATAACGGCGATGAGGCGGTGGATTATCTCGGCGGCCGCAGCGATGTGATCGCAGTATGCGCCACCGACCAAAACGATTGCCTGGCGAGTTGGTCCACCCGAGGCACCTGGGTGGATATCGCATCCCCTGGTGTTGGCATCCTCAGCCTTTATCATAATCATGATGATCCGCAAAACGACTATGTCGCCACAATGGATGGTACCTCCATGGCCTCTCCTTTGGCAGCCAGCGTCGCAGCGCTGATCTGGTCTCAAAATCCATCCTGGTCGGCCAGCCAAGTGAAAGATAAATTGTTCAACACGGCGGATAACGTCTATTCCTTGTCCTGCAACTCCTCCTACAATGGTAAAATGGGAGCGGGCCGGGTGAATGCCTACAATGCAGTAGCTGGCGGACAGCCCGCGCCACCATCGATCACAATTAACGACATTACGGTGACCGAGGGCAACTCCGGAACGGTTAATGCCGTCTTTACTGTCTCGTTATCGAAAACCCCAGACCAAGAGGTCCGTGTCGATTATGCAACAGCCGATGGCAGCGCAACGGCAGGCAGCGATTACGCAGCAACTTCTGGCCAATTAGTGTTCCCGGCTGGAGCTGGGACGACTCAGTCAATCACTGTTACGGTTTATGGGGATCAGACCGTCGAAAGCGATGAAACATTTTTCGTCAATTTGAACAACCCAATCAATGCGACCATCGCGGATAACCAGGGCCAATGCACGATCGTTAATGATGACGTGCAATTATCCCTGTCCATCAATGATGTCGCGGCACCAGAAGGCAATTCAGGAACGACCACGTTCAATTTCACCGTCACTTTATCCTCCAGCAACACCCAGGAAGTCCGTGTCGATTATGCCACAGCCAATGGGACGGCAACGGCCGGCAGCGATTATGTGGCGACGTCAGGCACGCTGATTTTCCCAGTGGGCGGCTCCAACACGCAAACCATTGCTGTCACGGTCAGTGGGGATGTGACCGTGGAAAGCGATGAGACGTTCTATGTGAATCTCAGCAATCCAGTCAATGCCACCATTGCAGATGGCCAGGGCATCGGCACCATTCAAAATGACGATGTGCAACTCACGCTGAGTATCAATGACGTGTCCAAACCAGAGGGCAATTCCGGCACCACCAATTTCGATTTCACGGTCAGCCTGAATGCCACTCCCAATGTGGAAGTTCGGGTCGATTTCGCTACGGCCAATGGGTCGGCGACTGCTGGCGAGGATTATATTGCTACGTCTGGGACTCTGGTTTTTCCTGCTGGCGGCGCCACCACCCAAACCGTCACCGTTCAGGTCTATGGCGACCAGACCGTCGAAAGCAATGAGACCTTCTATGTCAATCTGAGCAACCCGGTCAATGCCACGATCAGTGACGGCCAGGGCTTGGGAACGATTCAAAATGACGATTCGGCTGGCAATTTGATGCACATCAATGACGTCAAGGTGACAAAAGTCAACATAACCAGCCGATTATCTTACGGTCGCGCTGAGGTCCAAATTCTTGATCAAAATGGCGCTGCTGTGGCGGACGCCACCGTCACCGGTCAGTGGACAGAAGGCGCCTCTGGAACGGTATCGTTTACCACCGATTCCAATGGTTGGGGCAGCACCCAGTCCAGCATCTATCGCAATGTTAATCGCTATTGCTTCAAGGTGACCAATGTGACGAAGACCGATTGGACGTACGATTCTGCTTCCAATGTGGAAACCTGGGCGTGCAGCGATGGGACCGGCGGACTCATGGCTTTTCCAGGAAGCAATCCTGAACCAAGTCCAGTGGCCGAATTGGAACAGGAACTCGGCGAAGAAGTCGTCTTCAGTCATCCCAATCCGTTCAATGCCTCTACCATGATCTCCTTTTACTTGCCAGAACCTGGTCATGTCACCGTGGAGATTTACAACGTGATTGGCGAAAAGATCGCCACCGTATTCAATCGCCCAGCCCAGGCAGGATTGAATTCGGTCCAGTGGAATGGCACGGACGCATCGGGCGCCGTTGTCTCCTCTGGCTATTATTTCTTCCGAGTTCAATTCCCCAATGGTCAGGCCGTCATCAAAAAGATGATGATGCTTAAATAATGCTTTCGATCGTCCTAAGCAGGGCGTTGTCTTAAGGCAATGCCCTGCGTATTGACCTATTCGGGACCGCCATTTCGTGCTAAAAATTCCAGTCCAATCGGCCGACGTGATCTCATTTGTTTATATGAAAATTTCTCAACATTTTAAAATTGGCTGGTTCTGAACATCCCGATCAGAATTTCATCGATTTGTTCACATTCGTTTCGTTGCGCAGTCTAAAAATGCCTGATGCTTCTGAAGCACAACAACTACGAACGAACATGAATTTGCCTCTGATGTCATATACTTTTCAGCAAATTCAAATGAATGTTGCTATTTTCTATTGAACTTTGTCATGTGACCTGTTTCTCAGTCGGGTGCTTCTTGGGGGAAAAGCACGAGCACAAGAACAGCAGCCATCGCTCACCGCGGCCATTTGTTCAGTCGCAAGTCGCGATGTCGTTTCCGTGGAGCTGCTCCTCCTTCTGCTATTTGCCTTATATTAACGGATTTGCATCATGCTTGATCTGTGGTGCAATCGACTCATTCGAATGATTGCTGATAAACTTCCTGATGATGCCGCAAAGATCCACGGAACAGATCGGATCGCTCCGCTCGGAGCCAGTTCAATCAATATGATTCCCCCACTTGAAGCGAACTTCGAAATCGTTGATTTTGGCAGTGACTTTTCATGTGAAATCTTATCTGAAGACGTAAGAGGCCATAAAACGTCTGGATGAATTGATTAGCTTGTTTTGATATTTCGAAGCATCCGTTTCGACTTCAGAGCCCAAGTGACTCTGTACCACCAGTTGATTTGTGATTTTCATTGAATCAATTCAGATTAAGCATCAAATTGAAAGTGTGTGCGACGGTGACTGCTAAATTTTGTTCTCTTGTGTCATGAAAATTCACTGCGCAATTTTCCTCGATTTTAGCACGGCAATTCAATCCCTTTTAATTTCTGTCTAAATCATAGGAGGTCGATATGAGCAGATCAAAGCGTTTGATTTTTGGATCAATGCTCCTGGTCATGGCATTGACAGCAGTCATTTGGATTGGCTGCGAAATGGGTCGTAGAGACCTTGTTGGGCCTCGAGAACCGCTATCACCAGCGATTGGACCTTCGCCTGTGGCGTTTGGAGTGGATCAGGTCATGGCCATTCAAAATCGCCATACCAATCAGTTGCTGGCGATAGACGGTGTTGTTGGAACCGGGACAACCCGGTTGGCCGATGGCCGCTACGCGGTCCAAATTATGGTCAAAACCGCTGAGTCGGGGAATAAACTGCCGAAGGCCCTCGAAGGTGTTCCAGTGGTCGTTGTGGAGACCGGCGAAATCTTCGCTGAAGCGGCGCCCACCGATCGGATTCGGCCAGTCCCATGTGGGGTTTCTGGCAACAACATCGGCATGAATCCCCCTGGCAGAAACGGGGTGGTGTGCTATGCTGGAACAATCGGTTGTGTGGTGGAAAAAGGAGGCAAGAACTATTTCCTGAGCAACAACCACGTTTTCGCTCAAACAAACCGCGGTCAAATTGGCGAAAAAATTGTCCAACCAGCCCCAGCCGATCATGAAGTGGTGTGCACCCAGGACGATAACGACGTGGTGGCCTATCTTGCGGATTTTTGTGAAATCAAATGGAACCCGCTGCGCAACAGCAACACCATCGATGCGGCAATCGCTGAAATAAAGCCGGGCATCGAGTTTACCTGTGCCATGCTCAACAATTATTTCACGCCCAGCACAGTTCCCGCCACCGCCTATATTGGCATGAAGATTAAAAAATGCGGCCGAACAACGGGATTGACATTTGGTGAGGTGACCACGATCAATGCCACCATTGTGGTCGACTATACCTTGGCTGGCTACGCTCGTTTTGAGGGACAAATTGGCTATACCAAGTTGACTGAAAGCGGCGACTCCGGCTCGTTGATCGTCACCGAGGACGGCAATCATCCTGTTGCACTGCATTTTGCAGGTTCCAGCACCAGTGGATTCGGCAATCCAATTCAAGCTGTTTTGGACTATTTTGGTGTGACCGTGTGCGGTGAATAGTTGGCGGTTCAAATCACTTTTTTCATCAAACCACACCATCGGGGAAATGGTTGGAAAGTTGCAACCATTTCCCCATTTTTTTGCATCGAAACCCGCATCAGGCCAAACGAGATGGATGGCAAAACGCTGATACCATCGTCTCAGAGACCATTTCAATGGCTACCTGCTATTGCTTCCCCAGCTCGAATCCGCGGTTATCATTGGATTCCCTCACCCGCCTTCAATTCAGCAATCTCATCCGTCAGCAATTGCTCAATAAGCAGGCATTCCGGCGGATATTATTTTTCCCATGAAGCATATTTTGCTTTGATTTCGATAGAAAAAGTGCTATTATATAGACAGAAATGGAAATGCCAATGGTAAAGAATTAGCAAAAAAATAGAGGAGCGACCTATGATCGATTTAAGAAAAGCTTTAGAGCAGATTGTGGGGAAGGAATTTGTGATCACTCCAGATCAGCCAGAATATTATGCGTATACTTTCGGCGATGCCACTATGTATCGCTCGCATCCTGACATTGTGGTTTATCCTGGCACAGTGGAGGAAATCCGTCAAATCATCGTTTTTGCCAACAAGCATCTGATCCCAGTGACGACCAGTGCGGGATTGACAGGTTTATCCGGCGGTGCCATTTGTCAGAGCGGCATTTTGATGAATGTATCGCGATTGCGCCGCATCAAAAGCGTTGATGAGGTATCCAAAACCGCTACGGTTGAACCAGGCATGAGCTGCGCCAAGTTCAACGAACATTTGGCGCAATACAAGCTGGTCGTGCCAGTGGCCCCGGCATCCCATCTGATTTCGACATTGGGCGCGAATATCGCTGAAGCCTCGGGCGGAACTTTTGGCATGTCCAAGGGGACGTTTAAGAACTATCTGCTCACGTTGAAAGTGATCGATGGGCAGGGCAATATTTTCGACACAGGGAAACCGTTCCCCAAGCAGAGCACCGGACCAGACCTGACGGCGCTGTTTATTGGTTCGGAAGGCACCATGGGGGTCATCGTCGAACTGACGTTCCGGTGTGATTATTTGCCCCAGGACACGTGGACCATTCGGGCTCAATTTGCCGATGAATCGGTCCTTCAGGCCATTCATGAGGGGATCGCTGAGCAGAAAATCGACCTATTCTCGTTTGAGTATATGGATGATAAGATGATGAAATGCCTCGGCAAAGAGAACATGCTGCTATTGCTGCAAACCGCTGGCACCGAGTACTGTGCAAAGATGAACGCCGAAAAAGTGGTTGAGATTCTGAAGCGTCTTAATCCCATTGAGCTAAAATATACCAATGATCCCAAGGTGGCCGATGAGCTGTACACAGAACGCCGGAGTGCCTTGGGAGCCCTGGCCAAGGCTGATCCTAAAAAGCCAGTGATCATTCAATTCGATCCGGTGCTCCCATTGCGCAAATTCACTGCGGGCATCAAGAAAATGCGTGAGCTGGCCGAGCGCGAGGGGCTGGAGTTGATCATTTACGGTCATGCAGGCGATGGCAATCTCCATCCCAGCTTCATTGTCGAGGATGATCTGAAGCAAAAAGAAAAGGCACGCAAGGTGATCCGTGAATTTGATGCCTGGATCGAAAAAGAGGGTGGTGTTTACTCAGGCGAACACGCAGTTGGATTCTTCTTGGGTCGAAGCCAAGATCAAATCCGGCCAGAGGTGGGTCCCTATCTGAAAGCCATCAAACGCGCCTTTGATCCCAATGGCATTCTCAATCCTGGCAAAATATTCGATATCAAAGAGCCATCGCTGGAGATCACTCCCGTAAAAAAAGAATACCAGCCTATTGCTGCAATTTGTGCGCTGTGCGCTAAATGCCATCTCTGCAAAAATGACAGTCCCAAATTTGCTGAGATGCCGTTTGAACATCATACCATTCGCGGCCGAATTTCGATGATCGATGCGGCGACGCGGGGGATGGTTTCATTTGAAGCCATCAAACCGTTTGTGGAAGAAATGGCACCATGGACTCAAAATATGAATTGCCCGACCTATATTAAAAATCGTATGGCCGAACTGATCGATCTGGCAATTCAAGCGGCTGCTTAACAAAAGAACAAAATCACGAGAACGCTGACGCTGTTGGACGCGGCAGCGTTCCCGTCCCTCATCTCTGGGCTCCCGCTGATGGCTGCTCACCGTTGGCAAAATAGAGATCCTCACCTGCCCGGAACTCCGCAGACAAATATTTTGCTTGATAGTCAATTGATATTTTGTTATATTACGCTTGGTTAATTTTCCGCAGGAGGTTCAGCAGTTCAAACTTTCATCGCGAGGCGAATGCGTATGAACCAAAAGATGCAATTCCATTGGCTTGTGGCCGTAATAATCCTTATCGACGCTTTGTTGATGTTCTGGCCTGGCTATGCGTCAGCGAAATCAGGATCGGGGTTGGCCAATGGCCGCGGTGCACCTCAGGATTCTCTGATGGCGCTAAAGAATTTGTTCCTTAAATCAGCGACAGAATTTATCCGGCAGAAGCAATGGGATCGCGCTGTCAATGCTTATAAGCACTATCTCGAGGCTTTCCCCGCCGAAAAAGAGCGAATTGTCAAAATCATCAAAATTCTCGAAGCCCCAGAGCAACAGGTTATCATCGAAAATCTCGGCGATAGCATCAATACCAAATATCATGAGTATTATCCGATCATCACTTCGGATGATCAGAGCCTGTACTTTACTGCACGTCATCGGCCCGGAGGTTTGGGCGGAGAGGACATCTGGATATCGCATCGCACTGCCAAAGGATGGCGAAAAGCGATCAATCTTGGAGCGCCGATCAATACCGAGGATCACGAAGGCTTTATGTGCCTCTCGGCTGATGGTCTCACCGCCTTTCTATTTGGCAATTACCCTGATTCCTATGGAAAAGGTGATATTTTCTACTCGATCTATCAAAAAGATGGCTGGTCCCCAGTGAAAAATATCGGTCCACCAATCAATTCACCAGACTTTGAGGGTGATGCATGGTTTTGCGCCGATGGCACGACGGTTTTTTTTGTTTCGGATCGCCCCGGGGGGATCGGTGAATACCGGCCGCGCGATGAACGGCTGATTCAACAAGAGTACAATTCCGATATTTATGTCTCGATTAAAGCCGATACCGGATGGTGTCAGCCCATCAATTTAGGAGATAAAATCAACACCCCATATTGTGAGCGCTGCCCGGTTTTTCATCCAGATGGCCGCACGCTGTTCTTTTGTTCATCCGGCCATCCCGGACTGGGAGATCTGGACATTTTCGTGGCATATAAGACTGGCGAGTCGTGGACCGACTGGTCAGAGCCAGAAAACCTGGGCAAAGAAATCAACACCATTTATAAAGATTGGGGATATAGCATTTCATTGAATGGCGATGAAGTTTATTTTGCAAGCGTTCGTGAGGATGGATTTGGACAAAGCGATATTTATAAAGCCAAATTCGCCAGGAAATTCACCACTCCCATCACCATGGTGACCGGAAAATTGCGCGACAAGCGCGGTCGGATGCTGGATAGCGTCCGATTAGAATGGGAGGATATCGAGAAATTCAAGCAATTGGGGACTGCTTACACCCGACCGCAGGGTGACTATGCGATTTTCCTGCCGGCCGGGCGCTGGTATCGCTATACCGCGACCAAAAAGGGCTATATCTTCACCTCGCGAGATATCGATCTGCGCCGTGAGGAAAAACCACGCGTGCATTATGACATTGAAATGCCAAAAATCACCCCAGAATCTGTGCCATTCCCACCAGCGTTGCTTAATCTGTTCTTTAAGCTGGACTCAGCGGAGCTGCTCCCCGAATCGAAAAGCGAGCTGGACCGCTTTCTCAAATTGATCCGAGATAATCCCCAATGGAAAAAAATTGAGATCAGCGGGCATACGTGCGATCTCGGGTCGGATAAACATAACAAGCTGTTATCGCAAAATCGCGCCCAGGCCGTGGTCGATTATATCGTGGCCCAAGGCGAACCCGCGGAGCGATTCGTTGCGAAAGGCTATGGATATGACCAGCCGCTGTATCGGGAGTTTACGGACGAAGCACGCAAGCGCAATCGCCGCGTCGAATTTCGCGTGCTGGAACTGGACACCAAAACAGACCATTGAGCAGATCAATACCGCAACCGCCTTGTGACTCGATGGCATGGCACGCTTCTGATGCGAATCGTCTGGAAATCAACCCCCATAAATTCTCGCGCCTGTTTTGAAAACTTTTGGCTGTGGAAGCCGCTCGGATGTGAAATGCTTTGAAAGACAAAGAAGACTTTTCTATGCTTTGAACATCGTCATGACTGGAGTGAGGAATCATGTTAACTGACACGAAAACCAAAATTCGACCCTACATCATTGGGACTAAAGATCGAAAAATCCGCGATATCATCGCCAGCTATCTGGAAGCCTATAGCTCCTTCAAAGATTACAACCGGCTGTTTCATGAAGGGATCATCATGTCGTTCAGCAATCTCAAAAAGGTTCATGATATTTTATGGAATATCAAAGAGAACTTTCATCTGATCTATAAGCGGGTCCTAAATCCCAAGAAAAAGATCTTTGAAGCTACCAATAAATTCACACCTTCAGATGAAGAAATCAAGTTTATGAACAACATTGGGTTATTGTTCCATAAGGTCATGGTTGCCCGAGAGCTCAAATACGTTCTCGATTATTACGAGGAGGACAGCGATAGCTATCTGGAGACCAAGGCATCATTGGAGCGAAATTTGGATCGGATCAATTTATTATTCGACCAAGGGCTGGAATTATTGCAAAACTTGCTGGGAAATTATCAAAATAATATTCAATTGATCACATATTTTCTGGAGCATCGCGAAGATTGTGAGGCGATCTTCAATAAAAAAATTGAGGACTTGTTGCAATTGCTGTCTCGCGGTCGAAACATTGAAGACGTGTATATCGATGTGATCCACTATTATCAAAATAGTGGTTGGAATGATCGGGCCAACCAGATCTTATCCCAGTTGCTGAAAATCAATCCCACTCACGAGAAAGCTCTGGTGATGCGGAAGGCGATTTCAATTTAACCAGGATAAAATACGCCCAGCGCTGCATGCAGTTCAACGTGGTTGCTGGGCTGAATTGCTCTCCATAGACCAGTAACTCCGATTTCAATGGACAAATCTGGTTCACTGCTATTGCCTGCGCTCGATTAGGCGACGATTGCACCACCATCATCGCCTAGATTTAGTTCGGACAGTAATTGATGAGCGCCACGAATTGAAAGCGCAACGCGATCTGATCCGTGTCAAGCGACGAACGATGGGATGCGTCAAAGGCATCTGAAGCCCAACCAGGCATCGACCGATTCGGCCGACGGTTTTGATCTTCCGTTAAATCTTCACAAAAATGTTGTTGCGATATAAAATCCACATGATGCCCAGCCAGATCAACAGGTAAAACACGAGTGGATACATCAATGACGCGACATGCGTATCTCCCAGCCAGGAGACGAACAGGTTTTGGTACAGCCAGTTCTTCAGCATCAATTCCGAGCCATCCGGCTGGGTCCATTTGACGGTAATGGTGATCTTGGCCAACAGAGTTGTCAGGCTGAATACCAAAATCGCATTGCTGCCGAATACGATGAACGGTTTGGCCCATTTGCGGTAGCCGTGGATATCGATCAGCCAATAACACATCGCCAGAAAGATTAGCGCCATGCCAGCCATGAAGATGGTATAGCTGCTGGTCCAGAGGTTCTTATTGATTGGCAGCCAGGCATCCAAAATAATGCCCACCAGCAATCCCAACACGCCAAAAGCGAATAACTCCGTCACCTTTTCATAATGACTTCGCTTCGTTCGTAGCCAATCCCCAGTGAAGACCCCAAGCATCACCGTTGCAATAGCTGGGAGCGTGCTCAAAAGGCCCTCGGGATCAAATCCTGGTACTGGAGCTCCCTTCCAGGTATGGCCGGCGAATAAATGACTATCGATGTACCAGCACAGATTTCCCTTTGGCTCCAGGACGCCGGCTCCAAATCCGGGCACCGGCACCAGCTTGATTAACATCCAATAACTGACCAATAGAAAAATCGTCCACGCGATCTGCCATTTTTTATTGGACTCGACCATAATGACCGCAGCGAAAAAGTAGCAGACGGCGATCCGTTGCAACACCCCAGGAATGCGCACCGTTTTGAAATCAAAAAATGGGAATAAATTCAAAAAGAAGCCGATGGCAAAAATAATCAGCGTCCGCCGGATGATCTTGCTATAGAGTTGCCAGCGACTGTCCCCTCGCTCAATCCGTTTGGTCAGGGACAGCGACATTGCCACGCCTACAATGAACAGAAAAAATGGAAAGATGAAATCCGTTGGCGTCCAGCCATGCCACGGCGCATGCAGCAATGGGGTGTAAACCTTCGACCAATTTCCAGGATTATTGACCAAAATCATTCCAGCAATAGTAATTCCACGAAACACATCCAGAGAGATCAACCGATCCGACAGCTTCTCCATTTTATTCCTCCACTCCGATTTATTTTGCAACACCGACAAAAATATTATTGAGTCAGCTCGAATATTACTTTGTCCGATCAAACTGAATCATGTCATTCCGAACAGATCCAGCCGCCAATTTGCATCCAGGCGTCTTCATCTAGTGCTTAAACCAAAAGTGCTATTTTTTAGATTTTCTTGTCATGGCGAGGCGTCCGCCAGTTAGCGGATATCAAACCAATCTCATTGAATCAGATGAAGCGATAAGATTGCTTCGCTCTGTTCGCCATGAGAGCGTCACCCAAAATTTGCCGTTTTCGATCAGTCACTATGTAAATGTGACCGAGCCATCCCCAGCGCTAAATCAGGGTTCATTGACTAAATATTTCGCCCACCAGTCCAGCTTCATGCGGAGCGCTGCTTCGATATGATTGGGCTGTTCGAACACATGGGGCTCATTGGGAAAACGGGCCATCACGGCTGGCACACCCATTTTTTTCAGGGCAGTGAATAACTGTTCTCCTTCAGTAATATGGCAACGCCAGTCGGCTTCACCGTGCAAAATCAAGGTTGGTGTCTTGAAATTCGCCGCATGATTGAGTGGGCTATTTTTCTCGTATATTTCGCGAACCTCAGGACTATATGGCGGCCCACCAAAGTCCCATTCAGGGAAGAATTGCTCGTCTGTGGTGCCATAAAATGAGAACATATTCACAAACGGCGCCATGGGAATGGCTGCTTTGAAGCGATCGGTATGGCCAATGATCCAGGTGGTCATCCAACCGCCGAACGACAGACCAGTAACGCCCATGCGATGTTCATCGACAAACCCGAGCGAGATCATATAGTCGATCCCAGCCATGATGTCTCGATAGCAACTGCCGCCGTAATCTTTATTGATCTCATCCGTAAACGCCTGGCCATAGCCAAAACTCCCCCGCGGATTGCAATAGAAGACGATATAATTTTGAGCTGCCGTAAGCTGAAACTCAATGTCGAACTGGTTGCTGTACATCAACTGAGGCCCGCCATGAATATTCAAGATCAGCGGATATTGTTTCGATGGATCGAAATCAGGTGGCGTAATATACCATCCCTGGATTGGGGTGCCGCCATCGCCTTCGAAATTGACCGTAACGGCATCGCGCAGTTCGACTTGTTCCAGTAGTGCATCGTTTGCATTGGAGATCCGCTGGGCGGTTTTCTGTCGATAGGGCACGATATAAATCTCTTCGGGCAGATTGACCTTGCTGCGGGCGAACGCCAGGGTTTTGCCATCGCGCGAAATATCCCATTGTCGGATCCGCTGCCGTGCCTCGACGATAGGCTCAACATGACCTCCATTTCGCGCGATGGCATATAAATTGTAATTCCCCTGATCCCCAGCCAGGAACAGAATTTCTTTGCCATTGGGGTGCCAGGTCAGTTGGTAGATCACCCGATCGAATTTCTCGGTTAGATTGCGAATAGTGCCCTTCTTGAGGTCCTTTACCAGAATATCGTAGTTGTCCGATTCATAATTATAACGAAACGTGGATCGCCATGCCAAATATTTGCCATCTGGCGACCAGGCGGGCGAATAATCTGGCCCCCTATTCTCGAACACCTTTTCAACGGCCCCCGTCTCAACATTCACGATCCAGATATCAGTGTCAATATTGTTCTCCCGATCCTCAGTTCGATTGGACACGAAAGCGATGGATTTGCCATCCGGCGAGAAGGTAAACTCACTATCGAACCAATCCCCATCGGTTAATTGCCTAATATCTTTGGTAGCCAAATCGAGCAGAAAAATATGAGAACGCCAGCCTTCGTCGTAGCGATTATCATCGTACCACCAGCGATACCGAAGGTGGGTATAGACCTTGATGTCATAAAGCCCTTTGGGATTTCGGCCTTCGAATTTGGTCTCTGAAAGAAAAGCGATTGTCTTGCCATCGGGCGACCACATTGGGGCCCAGGCGCCCTGCGACAGATCGGTGAGTCGCTGGGTTTCGCGAGTGAGCAGATTCATCAGCCAGAGCTGTGAACCAGCTTCGGCATTGGAGACATACACCATGGCCCGACCGTCGGGTGACCAAGCTGGCGAATGGTTTGAACTGCCCATCATCGTCACCTGCTCTGGTTTCACTCCTGCGACCCCTGCCATCCAAATCTGACTCCGATAGCTATTTGATGCGGAATCCATTTCAGTGACTACATAGAGCACCCATTTTCCATCTGGCGATAGCTTGGGCGTCTTTGCCGTTTTGATCTGGTAAAAATCAGCCATGGAAAACGGCCGCTTGGCCGGCAAACTAGCAGATTTCTCAGGGATGATAATAAAGAAAAAAATGGCGCTGAGCAATATTTTTTTAATCATTCTGACCCTCCGAAATCAATTTATGGGAGACCTCTGGATCACCCAATTTTGTTTTGCTCCCACTATTAGGCCATCTGCCATGGGGCAGATTGACATCTATTAACAGATTCTTTGACTTGATTTTGAAATTGAAAAGGCTAAAACAAATATACCTCAAAGAACCTACCAAAGCCCCCGGAACCTATCCCCGTAGACTGAATTTTGAAGTCATTGTGCCTTTTCTGTGATCAAAAAATTTTTTTCATCCGATGGGCGAGATCCATTCAGCCATTTTGCGTTCGCGGGAATTATGAATCTCCTGATCCGCTGAAGGGGCAATTCCTCATTCCCGATTCGCTCATGGATTTGGATATTGCTATCTCGCTTCATTTTTTGGAGGGCAAAATACTCAATTATTTCTAATTTTTCAAGAGAAAATTTGGTATTACTTGTTCAGATTAAACCGAGTTGTGTCATTCCGAATCGATCCGTCCGCTACCTTGCGGATGGCATGACAGCGTTTTTCTGGGGCTGATTTTTGCAACAAATACTACGAAGATTGAAATGCCATTGTCAATAGCATAGCCACGCACACCATGGTTAGCCGTGGCGGATATTGCATGATTGTCCAAATCATCAAGATGGTCGATCAATAAGAACCTTTTTTCATGACTCCGTTTTTGATCCAGCCATAGCTTTCCCATCGTTCGATGAGGGACGAGTAGTAACTGTTTCGGACGTTAATGGGGCAAATCCATCAAGATGGGTTCAGCCAGGCCTCACGTCGAAGCCTGGCTGGTATTCAGCGCGTTAGGATTTCAGTGCCGCCTTGATCCGCGTCGGTGTCATTGGCAATTGGAACAATCGGACGCCGATGGCATCATAGATGGCGTTAGCGATGGCGCCGCCCACACAGATGATTGCAGGTTCGCCGCCGCCCTGGGGATCGGCCTCGCGATCATCGATGAGGACTGTCTCGATCTTGGGCAGCCAGGAGAAGCGCGGCAGTTCGTAGGTATCAAAATTCGTGTCAAAGATTTGGCCGCCATTGAAATGGATCTCCTCGCTGAGCGTATAGCCCAATCCCATCATGATGCAGCCCTCGACCTGAAGAATTGCGCCAGCTGGGTTGACCACGAATCCCATATCCTGAGCACAGACCACCCGGTTCACCTGCACTTGTCCAGTGGATTTGTTTAATTTCACTTCAGCGATGAGCGCCACGTAGGTGCCGGCATCGATGCCCAAAGCTACCCCAATGCCACGGCCGCTGGGCAGTTTCGCTGGTTGATAGCCGAATCGTTCAGCCGCAGCTTTGAGGGCTCGCACCAATTTTTCTTCCTTCAGGTATTTGAGCCGAAACTCCACCGGATCCATGCCAGCCTTTTCGGCTAACATGTCGATGTGGGACTCTCGGGCAAAAGTGTTGGTGTTATTTCCCGGGGCTCGCCATGGGCCGACGACAAAGTGGGCCGGCCCGTTTCCGCTATATTGCAAGGTCCGATGATGCGGAAATTGATAGAAATGCTTCGCACCACGCGGGCCAGCAAAATACACATGGTAATCCCAGAACAGCGGTGCTCCGTCATTCGTGAGTCCGGACTTGATTTTCACCACCGCGGACGGCCGAAAAGCATCGTAGAAGAACTCCTCAACCCGGCTCCAGGCGACCTGAACTGGTTTACCCGCCAGACGCGCCAATTTGGCAGCTTCTATCGCCTGGAGGTTACGATTCTTACCGCCAAAACCACCACCAACAAACGGCGTGATCACCCGAACTTTCTCCGGGGCGATCTCCAGTGCCTCCGCCACCTCATTCTTCACGGTGAACGGGCCCTGGGTCGATACCCAGAGGGTCACTCTATCGCCGTCGAATTTCGCCACCGCCGCATGCGGCTCTATCGGTGAGTGGGCCAAATAGCCATCCAGATACGTGGCTTCAATGCTAACCGCTGCCTCCCGCTGGCCAGTCTCTAGCTCTCCCGCTTGTTCGACCACCTTGGGCTCTCCGGCCACTCTCTGCAAATGGTCAAAGATATTCTGATCATTCACCTTTGCTTCAGGAATATCGTATTCGGCTTTGATCTTTTTCAGTGCCTGCTCTGCTACATCCGGATATTTGTGGAGCACCGCGACCAGATCGCCATCCTGAACGATCTGAACCCCGGGGATTCGCTGCGCCTCGCTGGTATCGAGCTGTTTCAATGTGGCCCAATGGCTGGGCGGACGCAAAATTTTGGCATACACCATATCCGGGAGCTGGATGTCCGCGGCAAATTTAGCTTCCCCAGTCACTTTAAGTCGCGCATCCCGACGCAGTACGGGCTGGCCGCTAATTTTGAACTCAGAAAATTTTTTCACCGCTGGTTTTGGCTCCAGATGCCGTTCGATCACTTTGCCAGCGGTCAATTGGCCGTATGTGATCCGGTTGGCTGGATTAGTTGGGTCGAAGATGACCCCATCTTTTACCTGGAGCTGCTCGACCGGCCGATTCCACTGTTCCGCCGCCATCTGGATCAGAACTGCCCGTGCCTCGGCTGCCGCCTGCCTTAGAAACGGGCTGAACTGCCGCGTGCTCAAGGACCCAAACGTGCCCATATCCCAGGGACAGCGATCGGTATCACCCATCACCATATCGACCTGGTCCAGTGGGACATCGAGTTCATCGGCCAGTTGCATGGCCAAAGAAGTGATCACGCCTTGTCCCATTTCAATTTTTCCCACCAAGCAGGTGACTCGATTGTCCGCGCCAATCAACAAATAGGCGTTGAAATCCGAGGGGTACCACTGGCGCGCACGTTGTTGGGCCAGGAGCGAAGCATCGCCAATGGCAAAAAACACGATCAACCCGCCCCCAAAGCGCTTCAGGAACGCCCGGCGATCGATCGGTTTGCCGATCAATCCACCCATAAAATCTGGCTCCATGACATCCATCGGTTTCATTTGCGATCACCTCCTTTCATCCGCGCTGCCGCATCGAGAACCGCCTCCACGATCCGAGGATGGGCGCCACAGCGACATAAATTGTCCTCCATTCCAGCTTTGACCTGTTCGGCGGTCGGCTTTCTGTTTTTCTTGAGCAAGCTGTAGGCATTAAGGATCATCCCTGGGGTGCAAAACCCACATTGCATCGCATCGTGCGCGATGAATGCCTCCTGAAGCGGATGCAACGTGCCATTTTTTGCCAGCCCTTCGATGGTGATCACTTCCTTGCCCTGCACCTGTTTCACCGGCGTTTGGCAAGAACGAACCGCTTGATCGTTGACCAAAACGGTGCACGCACCACAATAGCCTTCGCCGCATCCGTATTTGGTGCCCGTCAAACCAAAATCGGTCCGCAATACCCAGAGCAGCATCCGATCACCATCCACCGTGATGCTCACTGGTTTGCGGTTTAACGTGAATTTGATGGTCTGCTCCATTTAGCCCTCCATATTAATCTCGCAGTTGATTAACAACAAAACAGGCATCGCCGAACCATTTTGCTGCTCGATCGAGGTGATTGCCATAGCTGCGCAGATGCCAATGATTTTGACTGCTGTAATATAACCCCCCAGCATTGTAGCAGGCGGAAACCAAAATCGGGTTTTCGCCGCTGCGATGCCAGCGCTGTTTGATCTCGGCCGCACCAATGCGGATATTTATCTCAGGCAAATACCCAGGCAGATCATCGGGCGGCACGACGGGCTGCTCCAGGATGTCCGGCATCACATCGAACGGATCATAACCCAGGTCCTGCGATTGGATCACCCAGCGAGCGGTCGTCGCGAGTGTTTGCATCGGTCCCAGGCTATAATCCCCATAGTGATTTGGCTCCACATCGGTGACCTTAACATGCGCTTCCCAGCGAAACGTTTCGATGCCGGTAAACCCGACATTCCGATAAGCAGCCGCCTCAGTGGCGATGGTCATGATCAATAGCTCTGGCGGGATACCAAATTCAATGGCATTGTCGATAAGCAAATCGGCAAAGCGATCGACAATCGCCAGGCAAGTCACCGGCTCCCCATCTGTTCGTAACGGCTGGTTGCTGCCGCGAAGATAAATCCCGGTGCGATCATATCGCCATTCAGTTCCTTCATACATGCTCATCCAGCTATTGCCTCCAATCCGAGGCGTTTCATTCCATGTTGGCACTTTTCACCTCCTGATTATTTTTTGATCGAATTTTCATTGCCATTCCCATCTATGCGAACGATAAAAAAATTGATGATTATGTTTGTTGAACCAATCTTTAGTTCGACAGCGCACAGAACGATGGATATTAGAAATTCACAGCAAATGAGCGCTTAAAATCGGCGCGCCTTTATTTGGTCATTGGGCCTGGATCATAAGCGCCGGCTGTGAGGATAAAAATATCGGCCTGCTGCCGAAGGCAAATGGTCCTCTCGATCAGCGCTTCAGCCTGCTGCGGATCGGTCATCTCGGTCGCAATGATCATCGCTTTCTCGCCGATCGCCTCGCTCTGTTGGGCTACCGCTGACAGAACGCACTCGCGGCCGCCCGAAAGCACCACCGACGCCCCGCATCGCGCCTACCAGATGCCGGCCATTCGACCAATCCCTCTGGTCAGGTTAGAAGAGTGGATATGTGAAGGGAAGAATGGCCAACCAGATGCTGGACATTCGACCAATCCCGCTGGTGGCTCTGGTGATCACGGCAACTTTATCCTAAAAACTCTTCCGACTCGTCCTCAACTCGCTGTGTTCAGAACCTCAATGACAGGCAGCTCAATCCACCATCCAGCTTTCGAAATTCTGAAACGTCCAATTCGATGATCTGATAGCCCGCCAGCCCGATTTTCTTTTTAATCTTTGGAAATCCGCTCGCGATCAATACCGTTCCATTGATCCAAACGCAATTAGCGGCATAACTTTCATCATCATCAACGATGATTCGATGGAAATCTTTAAAGGCTGGCTGATGAATGAACTCGCCCGTTACCACCAAATTGTTCTTTTCAAGATACGCGACGCCGGATTTCAAGTGCAAAACCTGTTTTAATGGCACCATCGTCGAGGACTTACCATATTTCTTTAATATTGAACCAAGCTGCTTTGCACCATCCAAATTGGTTCGCCCAGAGATTCCGATGTAATAATGATCTCCCACTTTCAGAACATCGCCCCCATCGACTGTCCCGGGCGATTCAATTTGTTCGATGATGTTGAAGAACCTCGCTAACATTGGGCGCATCGATACAATTTCTCCCTTGCGGGACGGGGCACCTGGATGACAAATAACAGCGCATTGCGGCGTCAGCACGGCGGTATCCTCTACGAAAGTCGAATCTGGAAAATCTTCATCTGGCGGCAGGACAGTAACGTCCAGCCCGCATTCCTGCAATGCCTCAATATATGCTTCATGCTGCTTCAGCGCCTTTTCAGGGTCTGGGATGCCGAGGTTGGCTGTGGTCAGCCCTTCGATCATGTTTTTGCATGGCGTCCGAACGATGGCTTTAGTGTACATTGTTTGATCCATGTGAAGCCTAATTTTTAAAAATGAACCCGACAAAAAAATCCGTTACCTACAAAACCCACGGCATGACACGAATAAAAATTGATTTCAGTTTTTTCCGTATGTTTCTTGAGGCACTTATTGACAACGCTCCCATTTTAGAATTTCAGATTAGCTTTTATTCATAAACTTAGCCACAGAGGCCAAAGAGCACCAGATGCTCGGCGGATTTTGAACCAGCCATTTCATGCTATGAAAGATCGAAAAACAATTTGATGCAATTCTCAAAAAATTATCCTCTGTGTTCTCTATGTCTCTATGGGAATAAACTATTCAACTTCAATGTAAGGAAGATGCACAATGATAATTCTTTGCCCCTGAAATACACGAAAGGACATGAAATTCAAAAAATAAAAAGCTTGTTCAATGGTTTTTTCGTGTATTTCGTTGCGCAATTATTAGCACTCCTCCCGTTTTAGAATTTCAGGTGACAATTTTCAATTTCTGGCTAAAAAATGCTCAAGCGATTCAACTCCCGCGCGGCAGTTGGCGCTCCTATTCCTCGGCAGCCGATCTTCCAGCCAGCCATCCGGTAGAGAATGCTGCCTGCAAATTGTAGCCGCCGGTATCCGCATCGATATCCAGCACTTCGCCAGCGAAATATAGCCCTTTAACCAGCCGCGATTTCATGGTTCGAGGATCAATTTGTTTGACATCGACCCCGCCAGCGGTAATAATGGCTTCTTTCCAATCGCGATGGCCGGTCACCTGAAGCCGAAAATCTTTGAGCCAACGGCCGAGCCGCTTCCGCTCCTCAGCAGTGAGCTGATGCCCTGGCTTGTTCAAATCGATCTTTGCCAATTCGGCACAGACCGGTATTAATTTCTGAGGCAGCAAGCCTTTGAGCAAATTGTCGATTTTTTTTCTACCGTGTTGGTCAAGGTCTCGCAATAGTCGCAGATCCAGCTTTTTTTCATCCAGCGCTGGCTTGAGATCGATGGAAAGCGTGACGGATTGCCCGGCGCGCAAGGCATCGACACAATGCTTGCTCACATCGAGCACGATCGGCCCGGAGACGCCGAAATGGGTGAACACCATTTCGCCGAACGCCTCTGCGGCCTTCTTGCCATCGACCATCACTTTCAGTCCGACATTGCGCAGACTTAACCCCTGCAATCGGCTGGCCACATCGCCAGAGGTCTCCAGCGGTACCAGCGCGGGACGAATCGGTACGATGCGGTGGCCCACCGATTGCGCCAAGCGATAGCCATCGCCCGTAGAGCCAGTCGCTGGATACGAAGCGCCGCCAGTAGCGATAATCACCCGATCCGCCGGGATGATTTGCTCCCCTGATACGGCAGATAGAGCAACAACTCCAGTGATCTGCCCATGTTGCACGATCAAATTGTTAACGGCGCAGTTGGTCCGCACTTTTGCTTTGCCACTCACCCAATTCGCCAAGGCACTCACGACCTCGCTCGCCCGATCGCTTGCTGGAAAGACGCGGCCTCCGCGTTCCGTCACCGTTTTTAGGCCAAGTCCTTTAAAAAAATCGATTAAATCCTCGCTGAAGAAGCGCGCGAACACCTGGCGCAAAAATTGCCCGTTGGGTCCAAAATGATCGATGAACTCCTCCAGTGGCGCGATATTCGTGAGATTGCAGCGGCCTTTTCCCGTGATGCGCAACTTCAGCCCGATACGGGGCATTTTTTCCAGCACCAGCACCTCAGCGCCCAGTTCGCCCGCCTGTCCCGCAGCCATGAGCCCAGCAGCGCCAGCGCCGACCACGATCACTTTCTTTTTTTGAAAGCTACCCAATTTTTAATCCACGCATCGAAATTGATCCATAAGTCACCTTTTCAGCAAAAAAGCGAATCGGCTCAGCCGGTTCCTGCAACGCCAGCACGTAGAGCAATGGCAGAAAATGCTCATCGGTCGGGATCGCCAAACGGGCGATCCGACCAAACCGGGGAAAATCGATGATCGCCCCATGATCCCCAGCCTCGATGAGGCGCTTCAGCGTCAGATCGAATTCGGTTGCCCAATCATACGGCGTTTCCTGCCAGCGCATCATCGCCAGATTGTGCACCATATTTCCGCTACCGAGGATCAAAACGCCCTCATGGCGCAACGGCCGCAGCGCCTTAGCCATGGCATAATGGCTCGCGGCTGGTTGTGTTCGATCTAGGCTCAATTGCACCACCGGCACATCGGCTGCCGGGAACAGACGCAACAACACCGCCCATGCGCCATGATCCAGCCCCCAATCAAAATCGAAGCGCACAGGGACTGGATCGAGTAGCTGCCGCACGCGATCTGCCAATTGAGGCGAACCAGGAGCGGGATACTGCTGCTGATAGAGCTCTGCTGGGAAGCCGTAGAAATCGTGAATGGTCCTCGGCGACTCCATGGCCGTCACCTGTGTGCCGTTCGTCTCCCAATGGGCCGAGATGCAGAGAACGGCTTTCGGCTGTGGCAGCCTCTCCCCTATCTCGATCCAAACGCGGCTGAACTCGTTGTCCTCGATGGCATTCATGGGACTACCGTGACCAACAAACACCACTGGCATTGTCCAGTCGTTGCCGAAAGATTGCTGTCTTGAAGTCGGCTGCATGTGTCTATTCATGTTCCAATTCGCTTTTGCTGCAAAGCTCCACTCATAGCTTGAACAGTCATGATTCCAAATGCAGGCTTCTCAGTGCATCTTGGCCAATGATAAGATTCCCGCATTTGCTAAAATGCCCAACCGTTTTGAAAGAAGAATTCCACTAACAGGCCAGTATACCATGCCTGCGGATCCAGGCATCTCAGTTAGTTTGGTCAATAATAAGATTCCTGCATTCAGGGGAATAATTGGCCGAACGAACGAATTCGCGTCCTCTATCCGATCATTCGCTCGACCTGGTCACCGCTTGTTCGACATGCGCGAGTTGGTTTCTTTGTGATTCTCCCATCGATTTCGTCCGATCTGGACTAATTTCCCCAGTTTAACCTGTTCATTCTCTCGTAAAAGCGCCAGCTTTACGCGGCCGCACCAAATCGTTCGAACAATCGTTCGCCCTGCAAGGAGCATTTTCTTCGATCTTCCTCCTCGTGAGCAATCATTTTATCCTTCATCAAAAATCGCCCCTGTTGAATCACCGAATGGATCGGCGCTTCCAGCATGCCATAGATGAAATGTGCCCAAAAGTTCTCGCTGGAAATCGGCGACGGAGGAATATAATCCCAGATGATCAAATCCGCGCGATCGCCAGGATTGAGCGATGGAAAATCAGGGAAATAATGGCGCACAAATTGCAATTGATCGAAAAAACACTTCTGAAACCAAGTGAACGTGGCCTCCACCGCATTGCCCTGATGGCGAAATAGCAAGAAGAGCTGCTTCAACGATCGGGCGACATTGGCATGCATTCCATCCGTGCCAACCAGAATTGGAATTTCAGCCGGCGCGCGATGGAATGCTGGCAAACCCACGGCATTATTCAAATTCGAATCGAGGTTATAAGCAATGGCACTGCCAGCCGCGGCAATGGTGGCATAATCGGCTGCCGTGAGATGGATCCCATGCGCCAGGATCGATTTCGAATTGAGCAGATGAAACTTTTTGAGCCGATCGACCGGGAGTTCATGATATTTCTCAGCGCTCATGGAGCGATCGATCGGGTCCTCGCAGAGATGAATGTGGATACCAGCATCATATTGCTTGAGCAACTCTCCAGCCCGCTGAAGGGTGATGTCTTCCAGCGTAAACGAGGCATGGAGCCCCAACATCGCTTTTACTTCACTGGTGGAATAATGCTGAATAAAATGGCTGAATTCATCCAGGCCGAGTTGCGCTAGCTCTGGGCCATTGCGATCCGAGGTTTCGAATGCCAATACTCCCCGCAGGCCATAATGATCCAAGACTTCTTTGATGCGGAAAAGGCTATCGCGCGGCACGAGGGGCGAGGCATGATGGTCAAAAACATAAGTGACGCCCTGTCGGATCGAGTCCAGAGAACCCGCAATCGCACTGGCCTGGATCAGATCCATATCCATCGCGCGATCTGCCTGCCACCACAGGTGCTGAAGTTTGTCATAAAATTTATCAATGGCAGCCCGAATCGGCAAGCCTTTCGCTAGCCGCGAATAGAAATGATCGTGAAAATTGATCAGCGGCACAGTGATTACCCTCCCCTTGGCATCATAGACGCCATATTCCGGTTCACTGTGGCGCTGAAGCGGGATTCGAAAATCCGAACGAATGAGCGCCTGAATTTTGCCATCGCCAAGGCGCAATTCCCCAAAGATCGGCTCGATCGACGGCTGGCGAACCTGGCAGATCCAGGCATTGCGAATGATGATGTCATCTCTTATGTTCATGCATCGCCCAGAATTTTGATCGTGTTATTTGCGTCACTGCACGATGGTCAAACCATCATGCCGTGGCGAAACATGCTCAAGCCAGAACAGGGTTCCGGCGGCTATAGCATTTTTCCATAGCCTTGCGTCACTTCAGAATTTCCTTGTTGATCGACAACCAGCCGGCCGCGGACAAATGTGGCTCGCACGACCGCATCGAAAATGACGCCGTCAAATGGGGTATATTGGCCCTTGCTGTGTATCCGATCTGCCCTTACCTCCTGCCGATCCCAGAGATCGATCAGCGCAAAATCGGCATCGCTTTCTGGGCATAAATCCCCTTTGGCCTCGAGCTCAAACAATTCGGCCACATTCGATGCCAGCAGTTCAATCGTCTTCTCCAATGTCAAGCGACCTTTTTTGAATCCCTCGCTGAACAGAAACGGCACTCGATGTTCCACCCCAGGGATGCCACCATAAACCTCCCAGAAATTCCATGATGATTTTTCTTTGATGGGGTTACAGCCCGCATGGTCCGTAGACACAAAGGCGATCGTTCCAGCACTTAATCCCCGCCACAGCGCCTCGCGATCCTCAGCTTTTTTGACTGGCGGAGCGGTCTTGAGGAAATTGGCAATCGCCTCATTCTTAAAGTCGTCCTCGGTAAAATAAAGATAGTGAGGGCATGTTTCGGCGGAGACAGCCACGCCCTGGAGCTGCGCCAAGGAGATTTGTTCCAATGCCAATTTGGAACTCAAATGAACGATATGAATTCGGCAACTGGTCCGTTTGGCGATGGAGATGAGCTGCCGCACCGCTTTGGCCTCGGCAATGTCGTCACGCGCCTCACAATAGGCCTGCCAGGTATTCAATCCTTTGTATTCGAATGCCCTTTGGCGCTGTTGCACCAAGGCCTTATCCTCCGCATGAACCGCTAAAATGCCCCCCATATCTCCCACTATGCCTGCAATCCATTTCATCTGGCACGGGGTCACATCGGTGAAACTCTCCATGCCAGAAATCAAATAGGCTTTAAAGGCCACCACGCCGAACTCCAGCAGTTCCTCGATCTGTCGAGAAACACGCTGGGGATCATTGAAATCATTCCCTGAGATGCCGCCCCAAAACCCAAAGTCCACCCAACTTGTACCTTTGATGGCCTTCAGTTTTCGTTGGGCATTCTTCATTGAGGTCACTGGAGGGATCGACGTGCAGGGCATATCTATCACGGTCGTCACACCGCCATAAGCAGCCGCCAATGAACCATGGGCAAAATCATCGCGGTGCTCGAACCCCGGGGTATTGAAATGGACATGCGGATCGATCGCTCCGGGCATCAGCAGCATAAATTGGCCGTCGTACACCTGGGCATCCGTTGGATCAGCGCGCAAGGACAGACTTCGTTTGAATTGCTCCCATCGGTCCTTGGTCGATATCTCGCGCCATTGGATTATCCGATCGCTTTGTGGGAGGATCTGTTCTATCTGATTGGCAAAAATAACATCGACCAGTTTCAGCATATTGCCCCCGGCGCTGATCAGCACATTTTTCAGCAGTCTCGTTTTGCTATGGGCCATAAGCTAATTCAAATGATTGCAAATAATGGGTTAACTTGGAATCGGATAAAACCTGGTAGCGCCGGCGCCTTATCGGATAGGATCATTCCTTGGACCAACAGAATCGATGACTGCGCCGAGGAACGTCCAGTTCCGCCAAATTTTTACCATGGAATTTTAGAGCGAACAATCAGAACATTCTGGCAGCCAAAATCGGAGCACAATGATAAAACAGCGAGCACGATCTTTCTGTGCTTCGCCGCTGCAAAATTAACCAAGCATCTTTTTCTCTGTGACCTCTGTGCCCCTGTGACCAAACTTATGAATAAAAGTCTACCTGAAATTCTAAAATGCCAGGATCGCCATTAATTGCCCTACGAAACACACGAAAAAAACATTAAAAGCAATTTTTATTCGTTTAATTTCCGTGCGTTTCGAGGGCAAGGAATTATCACTTTCAATCTTCATTATTCAATTTAGAAATTTCGTTGTTATGTTAAGATTTCAGATTCAAAAGAAAAGACTGAGAAAAACCGTTTTACAACCCCACCGCGGCATTGAACTCCTCGATCAATTCATCCCAGTGAGGCACAATAGAAAATCGCTTCTGCCAATAGCTTTCATCATACCATTGCGCGTTCAACTCTTCCACATCTTTGCCCTGCTGTTCCACCCAAGTGAAATATTTGAGGTGATGGATGGTCTTTTTGTCGTAATATGTCAGCTCTTTCATGAAATCGATGCCCTGATTCTTGATGAAGCAATGCCAGTCCATCTCCGCCTGCTGGATCGTGTAGCGGCCAGAAGCGGCATTCATCTCCTTTAATCGCGATCGGTACAGATCCACTGAATCCGTGAACACGGTGATAATGACATCATTGGCATTGAACTCAAAATACTTAGCCATCTTGATAGCGCTGAGCAGATTGGCAATCGAAGATATTCCCAATAGGGGCAATCTTTGAATGATCTCCTCCTTGATCCCCAATTGTACTAGCCATTTTTGCCCGGCGGGTTCATTAAACAATCTCAAAATCCGCAGGGGCATTTCATCATCGATGGCGCACACCAAATCGAGATTTTTGATATTATGGATCCAGGGCACATGCTTATCGCCGATCCCCTCAATGCGATGGGCGCCAAAGCCGTTCATCAATAACGTTGGGCATTGCAACGCCTCTGAGGCCATGACCTTGATCTGCGGAAATTTTTGGCGGAGATAGTCTCCAGCAGCGATCGTCCCAGCCGAGCCAGTGGCGCTGACATAGCCAGCCAGCCGTTGCCCCGCTGATTTGCTTTGCTCGAAGAGTTGCTCAATGGTGTAGCCAGTAATCTCGTAATGCCAAATGGCATTGCCGAATTGATCGAATTGATTGAAAATGAAATAGGCATCGCTCTTCGCTTCCAGTTCGTGGCATTTATCGTAGATCTCCTTGACATTGCTTTCGCATCCAGGGGTGGCATAGATCTCCGCTCTCCGTTGTTTCAGCCATTCAAATCGCTCTGGGCTCATTTGTTCTGGCAAGATGGCAACCGCATGTACCGAAAGGAGCCGGGAATTAAACACTCCGCCGCGGCAATAGTTGCCGGTCGATGGCCAGACTGCCTTATGATAGTCTGGATCGAACCGGCCCGTGACCAAGTAGGGCACGAGGCAGCCGTATGTCGCCCCGACCTTATGCGCCCCAGTGGGAAAATGCTTCCCCACCAGTCCGATAATTCTCGCTGATACCCCGGTGAGAGCCTGGGGAATTTCGAAATGGTTAATGGCGCCGATCTTACCGGTAATTGGATCGTTGCACCAATGGATGCGAAACAAATTGAGAGGGTGCAGTTCGTTCAGATCGATGGCTTCAAGCTGGTGTTGGATCGACTCGGGGATGCGGTTTGGATGTTTTAATTGCTGGAAGGTCGGCAGAATGATCCGTTGTCGCCGGCAGCGCTCAATTGTCCTTTTCAGGTAATCCTTATTTTTGATTGACCAGTCCCAATGTTCCATGATAGCGCCCTTCATTGAATAAAAACGGACAAAAAAGCTTTCTGGCTACATTTTGGTCATGAACTGGAACACCTGATCCTGGAGGCCTGGGAGGTTTTCATGACCGTAATCGGGATAGATCAGCATCGATTTTTGCGACGAGATTTTGTTGTATGCAGCGAATTGGGTAGAGGGCGGGCAAATGGTATCCATTAACCCAATGCCCCAGAGCACCTCAGCCTTGATTCGGGGACAAAGATACTGAACGTCAATATAGCCCAGTCGGGTGAAGACTTCCTGTTCTCGCTGGTGGAGCGGATCGAAGCTTCGGAAATAATCCCGCAGTTCCTCATAGGCATGTTCGGCCAGATCGATCTCCCAGGTGCGTTGATAATCGCACAGAAAAGGAAATACCGAGGTGACAGATTTAATGCTGGGTTCTAGGGCAGCGCAGGCCAGCGCCAGTGCCCCACCCTGACTGGCGCCCATGGCGCCAACGCGACGTTCGTCCACATCTGGCATCGCCATCACCACGCGTGCCAATTGGACCGTATCGAGGAAAATCTGGCGATATAGCATTTTCTCGGGCGCATCATCCAGTCCGCGAATGATGTGGCCTTTGAGCGTGTTCCCCTTCACGGCCCCGCGATCTTCCGACTGACCGCCCTGGCCGCGACAATCCATCGCCGCCACCGTAAAGCCTTGCGCCACATAGCCGAGTTTGTCGACCCAATCCCCAGCGCTCCCAGCATAACCGTGATACATGAGCACCGCAGGATGCGGCGCTTCGGCCCGGCGGGGACAAAGCAGCTTAGCATGAATTCGTGCCGCATCCGTTCCAGTGAAATAAAGATCAAAACATTCCGCAAAGCACGTCTGAAAATCCGAAGCCACCCATTCTGCCTCCGGATCAATCCTTTTCACCTCAGCCACCCCGTGATCCCAAAATTGATCAAAATCTGCTGGCCTCGGATTTTTTCCCATATAGCGTTGAAGTTGCTCCAGCGGCATATCGAACGTCAGAGGCATAGCCATCTCCAATTTTATCGATCAAATCTCGATCAGGAATTCGCTCGGCATCCATCATACCTCGTAATCCACCACTTTTTTATCCGAACGAAGGTTCTCAATTTTTTGTTTAAACCGAACGTGGTCCGGATGGTTTTGGTATCGCCCGAGCGCTTGCTGATCTTTGAACTCAGAATAAAGCACCACATCATACGCATCAACGCCAGGATTAAAATTGATCCCGACCTCAAGATACTCCAACTCAGGTATCGTAGCCATCAGTTGCTCAAGCCATAGTTTCATCAATTGGGCATTTTCCGATTTGGAACGCCCATCGGCAAATTCATGGAGCTTCCACATCACAATGTGTTTCACCATAGCAACACTCCAAACAAGATCAGTTCGTTCTTCTTTCGAATAGAAATCTGACACCCGAAGCCCCCCTACTGAAATTCTTACTGCTGCTGGCTTTAGGACCATCGTTTCATCGGTGCAGACTGGGTAACGCGCCAAAAACTCGAATTCTGCTCTGATGCCACTCAGAGCATAAAAAGCATCCCTTGAGCTTGGCTATTAATAAAATCGATTGCTACCATCATGTTGGAAATGGACGCCTGCCATGGACAAATTATCCCTTTCTCCCCGGCGATTGGCGCAGAGCCAAATGAGTAATTTTCAGAGAAATGGTGCTTTTCATAGTTGCATGGGGCTCGCAGGTTAGAGCTACAAACTTTCCTTTTGTATTTCAGCCAATCCGAACATGCGACGATATAGGTTGATCGCCGCCTTGTCCAAAATTGGATTTCCCCATAATCATTTTGGACAGTAAAATACGACAATAAGCTAATAAGGTTAGTTCGTTAATGGATGTGATGAGTTACTAAGGTCAATAAAGTTTTTTAAATTGGTCTCGTATGTCGGGCGGATTAAAAGCTTAGTAACATGCAAAAATCTGTGACAGCAGAAATCTTATAACCTTATTGAAAAACATTCTTGTGCAAAATAAGATTTCTCATTGAGCTTTTGGGACAGCAAAATATCATCCGCCAACTCTCGGAGAGGTGGAAATAAAACCTCATTTTGAAAAACGAATAAATTTGTTTTCAAACACCTATTTTTAGAAATAGCGAATTTACAAATATAAATGATGTTGGACGGCAGCGGTTGATCGTCTAAGGTGGATACAAAATACTAAATTCTTTTCACATTGTCAACCACAATTCTGAAAATATTTTGCTTGATTTTGGGATCGGAAATGGCTAAATTCGGCGACAAAAAATTGGCAAAAAATGAACCATTCAACACGAGGAAGTCCACATGCGTAAAACCACACTCATTATATTCCTGCTGTTAATATTGGTTGGATGTGGGACCAGCAAGCTATACCCACCACCAGCGCCACAAACCGAAACGATCACCATTCTCCACATGAATGATATGCACGCTTCATTTCTTCCAGGGAAGGTCAAAAGCAGAAATCATGGCAATCAAGAGCGGGAGCTGGGCGGCGTCTTGGCGCTGAATCACTACGTTCAAGCAATTCGGAAGGAACAGCCGACCACGCTATTGCTCAATGCGGGAGATTTTATGACCGGATCGCCAATCTGTGACATTGAATATAAAGGGGCTTTGGGCGGTGCTCTGGTGCAATTTTTCAATGAACTGGGCTTTGATGGCCTGGTTCCTGGCAATCATGAGTTCGATATTTCCGTGGAGAACGCTCAGAAGCTGTTCGATCTCTGCAATTTTCCCGTCTTTTCGGCCAATCTTTTTCACGCCGATGGCCGGCTCTTCACGAAAGAGCCCTATCAAATATATAGCAAAGGGAATCTCGTTGTCGGTGTAATTGGCACGATCGTCGATGATCTTCCGAATTATTTGAATCGACCCCAGCGCGATCAATTGGCCGCCCGGCCCTCTGCTCCGATCGTGGATTCGCTCGCCAAAATTTTGGACCCCCTTACGGATCTGATCGTCGTATTGAGCCATAACGGTTTGCAAGCTGACTCGCTGCTGGCGGCATCTGTGGGCCCAGAAGTGGATGTCATCATCGGCGGGCATAGCCACCACCGGCTGGAACAGGCAATTAAAATCAATCGCAAAATCATCGTTCAAGCAGGTAGCCGCTGGCAATATCTGGGCCGATTAGACCTCGCCGTCGCTGCTGATACTGTTTATAGCTTCGATTATCAGTTGATCCCGCTTTGGACCGAGAATATTGTTGTTAATGAAGCGCTCGAAGCTGAGGTCAAAAAATTCCAACAATTGATTGATGAACAATATGGCAAGATCATTGGCGAACTTAAGACCGACTGGCGGCGATCCAGCACCACCGAAAGCAATATCGGCAATTTTGTCACCGATTGTATGCGACAGTTCAGCCAAGCTGATTTCGCGCTGATTAATAGTGGGGGTATTCGTCTGGACTTGCCTGCTGGTCCGATCAAAAAATTGGACATCAAGAATATCCTGCCATTCAACAACTCGATCGTAAAGTTCCAGGCAACAGGGGCTCAGGTGCTCGGGCTATTGCGCACCAACGCCCAAGCGGCCGCCAGTGCCTCCAGCGGCATCCTTCAGGTCTCGGGCTTAACATACGAGTGGAAATTGAATCCAGACGGCACGGTCACCATCCTGAAGGTGACGATCGGCAACCAACCCATTGTCCCGGATAAGACCTATTTGGGGGCCACCGTGGATTTCGTCATTTCCAATGCAGAGAAATATCTGGGATTTATCCCCACCCAGGTGATGGACCTGATGATCCCTTTAACTGACGTGGTGATGAAAGCCGTAGAACAGCAGCAGACGATCGACTCAAAGGTCGAAGGGAGAATCATACGAAGGGATTAGTCTGGAATAGCAATGAACGATCTGGCATAGGGTGTCATGGCAAAAGTCGATCGAACCATTTGAGGAACTGGGCGCGTGCTGGCCGTACAACCATGGGTCACTGCAGCACACGCCCAGTTCCCACATTATCCACCGAGCTGAGATGCTGTTGATTCAACACTCGAAACTTCAGCGATTTGCCCTCCCTCATCATCCATCCCTCATTCACCCTGCCCGCAAGCCAAGATCAAGAGAATGTCCCACTTCTGGGTGTAGCGTCCGTTCCTTGGCGGAGCGAATCGTCCAACGAGGCTCATTTCATGACAGTTGCAATGAAGCAAGGATTGTTCGCTGACTTGGAATGACCCGACGAAATGAACCGATAATCGCTTACCGATTCCTGGCCCAGATGCGCCATAGTCGACCAAACGTCTCCTCCAGGGCGGCTCCCAACGGTTCACCATCGGCAGTGGTCAGATCCGGTTCATTTTTGAACACGGCGTACGGCACGCGGATCCCCTTAGCCAAGATATATTCTGGATCATCTCGGGTTAATTTCTCCCAATCGTTGATCTTATAATAAAACTCCATCTTCTCATCTGGCAACGAGTGGAACAAGATCGAATCCTCCTGCCCCACGCGTTTTCGGGCCCGATTCTTCCGGACCGATTCCTCGTATGACACATCAATATAAAATATGCCAGCACGACGTAAGATGTCATCGCTTAAGTAGGAGAGCGCTTCGCCGATGCCGTTCTCCCCGCCGCGCGCAAATTCGATGATCGCGGTATGAGTGGCATGATAATTGGGATTATAGGCCAGTTTCTTCGCATAAGCGACATTGATCTTTTCGATGAACATGTTCCAGATAAAGTGGTCTTTGAAATAATATTTCTCATCGGTGAACAATCTTGGCCGACCATGTTTGGTCATGATATCGTCAATCACAAACGTATCCCAAACAAATGGAAAATCATCGATCTCATCAAATTCGGCGATGTGAAAGCGTTTTTTTCGGGTTGAGACATCGGTTTTCTTTAAATAATCGATCACCTCAGATTTCCCTGCTGCGGGTCGTGCAGTTAAAATGATAACCTCAAATGTCCCCATATTATTATCTTCCGACATAAAATACCCTCCGTCCAATGAGTTGATTCTGGCTGTTATACAGCCGCACCTCCTGTCGACCCTGGTATTCCGAGCTATAATTTTTCGCCGAGTGAACACGATAGCCGGCCTCAAGATTGCGATCAACCCTGACCGCAAACGAATGGTAGAGCGAATTATTGGCGAACCATTTGAATGTCACCATCTCGGGCTTAGGCGCGCGGACCTGCGCCCATGCACACACGTTTCCCGGGGCAAAATGATCAGACACCCCCGCTGGATTCAAATTCACCACGCTCCGACAGGTGACAAAACGATCGTCCGAACTGATGCTGGCGTATGTCTCTATGGAATTGTTGATTCGGTCTATTTCAGCCTGACCATAGGCTTTTTCCGGGCTGGGACGATGGCTCTCGACATAGCCCTCCCAAAGCTTTCTTTGCTCGGTGATTGTTACCGTGTCCGAAGCCTGCATCGCTTTGATCTGCTCAAACCGAGCCACGGATTGTGATAGTTCGTTTATTTTTCGCTCGACCTCGGCCGCATCTATTTGGTTCCGATAATCGCGAAGCACCGCCTGATAACCCTTCAGCAAATCGATATCGCTCACGTCAGCCTGATTCCATTGCTGCTCCAGATGAATCAAATCCACTCGCGGCTTCAATGAATCGGCGAGATTTCGAATCCCCTTATAAGGCACATACTCGTAAATTTTATTCAACACGATCAAATCGTTTTCCAGCCGTTGCGCCGCGGTGTATCGTTGCCTCAAGTCCCGTCGCACATCTCTGAGCAACCGATCCAGATTGGACCTGAGTTCCTGATTTTTTGGATCCAGCTCGTAGGCGAAGCTGAGGCCGATGATCGCTTTAATCGTGCCAGGGCTGGAGACATCATCGAAATTAATATTTTCTCCTACCTTTTGCTCTGCCAGCCACTCGACAACGTCCATAGGATTAGTATTCTTCGCTGCCAGGTATTTGACACGAGCATTGAACCAATTGTAACGATAGGAAAGGACGCCGATGATCAGGCCGATCAGCAGAAACAGAACAGCGGGGCCGACAGCCTGCTGCACCCTACGCTTCAGTCGTTTCCGGCGCGTATATCGATTTGCAATTTTGACATACTCTGCCACGGTCAAATTCCCGGTCAGCAACTCCGACGTGCCAGAGATGAACGAGGTTTTGATGCTGTGATCAAAAGTGCTGAAATTGCCCACAATGAGTTGAGTGCCGAGCGCAAGACCTTCATCGTTTAAATGTCCTTCCTCGTTCTGTTCAATGAGCTGCTTGACGATCTCCATTCGCTTTTGGTCTGGAACATTTTTCACTTCATCCCGGGCATCGTCCAAAGCCTTATCCACATCCAATTTCGTATCCCGAGGCAAAGTTTTCGTTACTAAAAATTTTAAATCGTCCTTATTCTTGAAAAATTGCACATAGTGTTCTCTAAGAATTTTTCCCCTGAATTGACGAAGTTTTTCTTCATCCTCCCGAAATTGCTTGGGCCACCTTCTCGCCAAATCTTTATGGGGCATGAAAAAGAGGATCTTCTTTTTCTTTGAGATCGCCAGCTCATATTCCAGCTCCGTAATGGATTTGTCATCGCCTTCAAAGATATGGCCGTACCGAAAGGCATAAATCGCGACGACAATATCGGCCTCGCGAAGCCGCTTCAAACACTCATGTTTTGGCGGTTCTGTTCCCTCGGGCGTAAAGTACTCCATCATAATCGGCTGATACCCTCGAGCAATGATGGCATCGCGAACCGCCTCGCGATATTCCTTGAGATCCTCATAGGTGGAACTGACAAAAACTTTCATACTCCCTCCGCGGAATTGGTTTAGAAAATTTTTGCACTGCAAGTCATTATCAATGACTGGCTTTTCGGGCCTTGGGAAACGCGTGCCAGATGCTCACGGCTAAGACAAAGCCGAAGATCGAAAATGGGATCAAGAACAATGGCCAGTAATGCCAGTTTCTTTCGGTTAAAAATCCCAGGGAGACGGATTGAATAGCAGTGCCAAGGTAGACCGCGCCATCGATCAGTCCGACCGCCGTGGCTGCCGCGCGCCGGCCGCCAAAGTCCATGGTCGCCGTCCCAGATAACATGCCATGCGTGCCGATTACACTGAATGAAATGACCGTTACCAGAACCGCCAAATAGACTCCCTGGTAGAGCACAAACGACATAATGATGGTGCAAAGGATCATGATGCCATAAAGCAATGCAGCGACGGGTCCTCGGCGCGAGCCAAAGACCTTATCTGAGAGAAAGCCAGCCAGCATTCCACCGCTGGCCCCGGCGATCATCAGCATCAGTCCCCAATGGGCTTGCATGAAATCCGCAGGCCCGAGACCAAGCTGCTCCTTGGCAAAAATATGATACCAGTGCATGATACCTTGCCGCAGCACTCCGGTGCACATCTCAATAATCGCGACAATGATGATGACACGATTGGTGAGGATGCGAGTAAGAATTTCTTTTAATTCGAACCGCCGATCTTCCTCACCAGATGAGGCATCATGGGTATCGAAATCAGCGAAGCCCGCCTGGCTGGGCCGGTCTTTGAGGATAAAGGCCTCCAGAATGAAAAATACATACAATATAATGGCTGGGACGAAAAATATCCACCATGTCTGGTCTATCGTAGCATGGGTCGCACCGATCAAATGGCGCAGGCCAGCCTCCAGAAAGTTCAAATCGGTTGTGACGTTCGCCATGGTCGCACGCACCACAGCTTCGCTCCAATCGAACGCAAAATAAAGTCCAAGCGAGATCAGCACGCCAAAAATGCCGCCGAATACCCCGCGCTCTCGGACATGAAACCAGGAGGCATTCACCTTCACAATGGCCACGGCCCCGAAACTTTGGAAGTACATGTTGAGCAAATAACAAAGTGAAAACACAATCAGCAAATTGAGTTGGACATGGTGAGCTAACAGCAAGTAGAGTGTCAGCCCCATGAAAAGATTCATGGTGGCGGCGCCGAAAGCAGAAATTAGGATCGCTTTTTTCCCACCAATGCGGTCGGTCAGCGGGCCGTTCACTAAAAAAGCGAACGCATAAGTAAAGGTCCCTATGCCGAAGATTAGGCCAAAATCGCTCTTGGACATCAAATCGCCCAGGGCATTTTTAGATACGGTTAAATTGTAACGGGCCATGTACAGAAATGCATAGGTCAGTCCCATCGGAAACCAGTTCAGAAAGCGGCGCAAGCGGAATTCAGCAGAGTGTTGCGGTTTAGCGAGCACAGCATCGGTCATCAATTCGCTCCCTCGTTGTGATCCTTTGTCCCAGTGATTTAAGCTGTTGCATACCCTCACAAGCCGTGGATTGGCCCCTTTGGCCAAAAGGTCATTAGGGTTCACTCATTGAAATGAAGAAGGTCTTTGGATCTAAAGAATACGTATACATCCATGAGTAAAAATTGCCCTCCTCCCTCTCGGTTCGTCATTCAATTTGAACGAAAAGATGGTTGGGGTGTGAATCGAATTTTTTCTCGTGAGCTGTTTGAAACCGACAAGGGGGTGTTATCCCTTAAATAATTCAGCTTATTATAACAAAACTGTGATAAAAATGCAAGAATAAAATATTTTTTATTTTTAATTGACAAACACAGATTATTTTGATATATTAGCCACTACCATTTGTCAAATGAAAGGATTTGCTAACATCTGGTCAGCAGGAATGGTCTAAGAACTCAGCATCGCGCTGTTCGGCATGGGGGCTTTAACTGGTGGCAGCCGTCGATGGTTCGCTACAGCCATTTCCTTGTCCCGAGTCACGATCGATTTTTGACAAATAGCCAGAAATCCTTAGGTGCTTTCAGGAGCATTGTGATGGGGAATGATCTGAAAATCACAGTAATAGCGGTGCGAGGCACGTGCCCGGTCTATCGGCCTGGGGATACTTTTTGGCTAAAGCAGGGGTATATTATCGATCCCGAAAAATCCGGCCGAATCTGCATGCACTCATTGGCCTCGCTGCTCCCATATCACGTGGCATTATCGCATGGTGTTGCCCCGGCAGCCATTGGATTAAATAAAGGCAAAGACCATCATGCCTTTCTCCAATGCCTGGATCCTTGCGATTATACGGGCGGCGGAACGGTGACTTTTAAAGTGGAGATCCAGCCATGACGGCTCCCGATTCCATTTTGCCGATTGGGAAGTTAGCCCCAACCATGTTGTCGGAGCTGTTGGAAAAATACACCATGGAGGACGAAACCGTGGTGGTTGGGCCAAAAATCGGCATGGACGCGACCGTGATCGATCAAGGTGACTTTTATCTGATCGCGAAAACCGATCCGATCACCTTTGTGACGGAGAATATCGGCTATTATGCCATCAATATCAATGCCAATGACATCGCGTGCATGGGCGGGATCCCTCGGTGGTTTTTGGCCACCATTTTGCTCCCGGAGGCTCGGACACATCGCTCGTTGGTGGAAGATATCTTTGCCCAGCTCCATGCCGCCTGCCTCGAGCGAGACATTCTTTTCTGCGGTGGACATACAGAGATCACCTATGGATTGGATCGGCCGATTGTGGTGGGACAGATGCTGGGCGTTGTTGAAAAAAGCTCACTGATCCATGGTCGCGACGTCCGTCCTGGGGATGATGTGCTGCTGAGCAAGGGCATTGCCATAGAGGCCACTTCGATCATCGCCCGAGAGAGGGCGGAACCATTAACTCAGCTTTATTCAGCCGAACTGGTGGAGAAATGCCGCCATTTTCTCTATGATCCCGGGATCAGCGTGATCCAGGATGCGAGGCTGGCCATTCAGGTCGGCGGAGTTCATGCCATGCACGATCCAACCGAGGGCGGGTTGGCCATGGGTCTCCATGAATTGGCCATAGCGGCCGGGGTGGGACTCAAAATTTTCGAAGATGAGATCCCCATTATCCCAGAGTCCAAACTGCTATGCGACCAATATGACATCGATCCATTTGGTGCCATAGCGTCCGGGGCATTACTTATTGTAGTTGATCCGCGTTGCACCAACAAAGTAATCGAAAATTTCAAGCAAAACCAGATCGAAATCCGAAACATTGGCAAGGTGATGCCAGTTGAATATGGCATCAAGCTTATCGTCGAAGGCCATGAAATCGATCTGCCCCAGTTTCACCAAGATGAGATCACCAAGCTGTTTCAATCGTGATGGAAAGATGGAGCAAAGGTACGGCGGAATCAGTGTAAAATTTCTTTCAAGCCATCATGGGTGTCCTCTAAAAACCAAGATTGCGACGCAGTCCTTGCGCTCGAACAGCCTGCGTGAAAATGATAAACCGATGACGATAAGAGTCAATCCTGCGAATGCAGGAATCTTGTTAAAAACTGCTTGTTCTGTCAAATGAAAATAGAGATGACTATCCGGCAGTTGACGGGCAGATGTTGGGGGATGTTGGTTTTCAATTATTAGAACGATTAAAAATAAACAATCTTAGGTTGATGCCAATTGCCAGCGGGCGGATGACATGACAGTTCAGCCTATTATTGAAATTTTGAGAATAGGAAAAAAATCGAAATAAGCACCATGACCATATTCCAGGAGGCACATTATGCAAATTCAATGGATAGAGAGCCAATTTTTTGATCCTGGCAAGATCGAAAACGCGATGATCATTATTCATCACACTGGCAGCACCAATGGGAAGATCAACAGCTTCGAGGGGACGATCAACTGGTTTAAGCCGGCGGTGTGGCGATCCACCAATCAAGCTTCGGCGCACTACATCATTGCGCGCGAGGAGCGGCCGATCGTACAAATGGTCCGGGATGAGGACACTGCCTGGCATGCTGGGAAAAGCAGTTGGGTTATCCGAGGGCAGTTGCGCGAGAGCCTGAACAAATGGAGCATCGGCATCGAGTTGCAGGGCGACGGCCAAATTATTCGCTATACCGATTTTCAATATGAGGCCTTGATCTGGCTGGCGCGACAAAAAATGGAGCAATTCAATATCCCAGTGGAGCTAATTCGTGGGCATCAGGAGGTCTCTCCCTGGAAGCCAGATCCTGGCCCGCTGTTCGATTGGGATCGCTTCAAGCGAGGGCTGACCTCGGTATCGGTCCCCGGGGCAGATATACCACCCGGTGAATATGTGGATGAGGACGGCGACGGCATCGTCTATATCGATGAAACCGATGATGTCTACATCCCCGCCGGCCGCGAACGGGGCTTGTTGGGCAAATTGCTCGATTTCCTGGCATCGCTGTTTAAATGATTTGCTCTGTTACAACCTGCCATTACCTATAGATGCCATTTTGGCAATCGCGGCAAACAGGGAGAGAGACGCCTTCTAATGACCAGAAAACCCAAAAAATAGGACTTTTCGTTCAAGCACTCACTAGTTCTGTTGCAAAAATCAGAATCAGAAGAAACGCTGCCATTGGTGTCCGCAAGTTGGCGGAAGGGGATCTCTTTCGAAATTGATACTTAAGTCTGGTGAAAAAGGAGATGTCTGCACGCACATGCATGACAATTTAGGCTGTTTTGATAACTTTACAACAAGAACCAATTGCAAGCTTCGGAGGATCGCCATCGGAAAGTCCACATTTCCATTGATTCATTCGCTTGGCCGATCGAGCGCATGATCAAGCCGAAATGTATTGGGGCGCCAGATAGCTCTTTAAAAAATTGCAGCGTGAGCCGTCGTCGCGCAACTCATTTGGTGGAAAGAGTGATCGATCAAATTGCAGACATGATTCCTCCATTAGGTTCGGCTGAGGAAATCATCTATTTGCTCAAATAGGAGTTGCTCGTTGGGATACTCGAACAATGTCAAATGGGGAGATGTGTTCCCGATGATCATGCGGCTTACAAAAACATCGGGTTGGTACAAGCATAAGGTGGGGATCTGGTGCTCCAGGGCATAGCAGATCTCGTATCCCACGCCGAGCGAAGGATTGGATACTTCTGCGATGAGTCGATCGCATTCGTTCAACCATTGGATATCCCGCTCGAAGATCGCTTGCGGACTAAGTTGATTCTCAAAATCAAAAATATTATCGATCACGATGTGCTCCGTCAGTACATGATGCCCATGTCCTTTTAGGTAAGCCACGATCTTTTTGTAGATAGTTAGATACTTTCTGCCTCCAGAAATAGAGCCCGAAAAATAGACTTTCATTGCTGCTCCATTCGCTTTAATCCACATCCCACCATCAATTGATGGGATTATCAACCAATTCGTTATTCGCCATCGCTTCGATTCTCGAATCTAAGCAGCCCAAGGGTTGATGCCGCACCCCATGCAAGAGCATCTGTTTCAACCGTTTTTTCAATGCTTGAAAGCACGAAAACCTGAATGGAAAATGGTGCTCCATCGCTCGGACAAACTCTGGCGAATAATGCCGCGCAGTTTTGCTGATCGCTTCCTGAATCATGAACGAGCAGTTTTTCACAATCAGGTCCCTTACCCGCGAATGGGATAATGCAGTGAGATGCCGATCGACGACATTTCGCATGAAATGAAACAGCCGCTTGGCCAGATCATCGAGATAGCCACGCTCGGCCTGCTGAGAAAATAGGGTGCGATGGCCGTTGGCCAAATCGTCATCGACATCCTGAAGATCATCGGCGAATTGCAGGAACGCGCCATAGCCAAAGCAGAAATCCTCCTGCCATTTGTTCAATACACCCCCAACTAAATAGCCATCAGCCAGTACCGAGGTGCCGCCTTTCTCCAGGCTGATTTCCAACAGTTTCTCCTCGCTAAGCCCGTCATGATCGCAATGTTGGGAGAGACTTTTGATCTGGGCATTGAAAATCGACAACAAGCTCTGGAACACGCCAGGGAAGCGATCCCGAGGGAACTGTTGCTCAATCATTTTGACCAAGCGATAAATTTTTTCCTCGGTTGCGCTGCGGTAAGCGCAGGTCTTCCCTTCCAACCACTTCTTAAAATGCGAATTTAGCGCGATCTTATCGTCAATATCAAGGCATCGATCGTCGTTGACATTATCCGAATAGGGATAAAGCATGCTATAAGCGAACATCGGTGTTAAGCAATCCATGTCGTGTTGCCATAGCACCTGAAGCGAGTTCATGATCCAAATGTTGCGCAATGCCTGATAAATACATTCTGGCGTGAGCTGCGGATCGAATTGTCTCACCTGGTGCAAAAACGATCGAGTGGATCGCTCGAAGCCATCCGCCAGGTCGCGATCGATAAAGAGCCCGGCGCACTCACAAAGCTGCAAAATTTCAGGCGCAGCGGCGTTCAGCGAGGCCCTGAACTGGGCATTGTCGTGTGAGCCATTATTGTCATGTTCGGTCACCCGTTGCAGCAACGCAGTGGCCTGGTGCTCCAGTTCATGCTTTTGATCGATCGGATAGCTTCGATCGAACCGAGGAAAGGTTGTTGGCATCTCCCTCCACAGTCGTTGATAGCGCTTGGTCATCAGCTCGACTCGGCGATGCAACGCTCCAAGCTGGTCGGATAGTAGGGAGTGGAAAGAAACCGGCAATTGCATATCGGCGATGGACATGATCGTCAGTATCAGATTGGCATTTTTTTACGCCGTATACGTCCTTCGCTTGGAGAAGTTGCTAACGGAGGCTTTCCAGCGTAAATTTCTATCGAAATATCCGCCAAAATCGATATGCCATCAAGAAGCTTGCGATCAGCCACCCAGCTCCCGAGAATCTCACAACCGATCGAGCCCCCGCCTTTTTTGGATGGATTTCGAGCTATCCTGGTTAGCGGATCGACAATTTAGCGATATCGATTTCGAGGCCGAGCAGAAATTCTCCGAACGTCGCCGCCGGGTCTGATTTTCAATCCACCAACACGATTAATTCATAAGGATCGCGATAATTGCTCTGTTTCCCATCGTCATCATAAACTTTGATGAGATAAACCCCCCGAACCAGCGTCACAGCAACGTATTCTGTGGCTTCGCTGGGACGGGAGTTTGCTTCGGCGACAATCTGCTTGAACTCATCATAAACGACAAGATCGGTATTTACCTTGATAATCCCCTTCAGGGTCAGCCTTACTCTGGCCTGAGATTTGTTTGAGAGATCGAGGCGATAAAAATCCACATCACCGCTGGGATGGATGAAGCCCTTGACCCGAGAATTTGCCTGAATCTGGGTGGCAGTTGCCCCATCATTATTGGGTTCATACTCATCCCCCTCCTGCAATGGATTTATACTCGCCATCAGCTTGTACGCCTGGTCGATATTGCCGCTTTTGCTTAGATTTTCTACTTTCAACAAGTAATTGGAATTGGCGGGCAGGCCAATATTGGAAATGATCTCATTTTCCAGTTCCCCACCTTCATTGACGGTCCAGATGGCTTGTTCGGTCTCGTCAAAAACCGTCATCTTGAGATCAATTTTCGGAACGCCAAGGGCGATTATTCGAGCGACCTGTGGAAAAAGGGTGTAATTTTGCATTTGATACCAATCGACATCTCCAACCGAATCGATATAGGCGTGTAACGTATCCCCGCTGGAAATGCGAGTGGCGCGCACTGGGCGATCGTTGGGCTCCTGCTCCATCTTGCCAGTGAATTCCATAAAACTTGCCGTCAAATGATATGAGGAGTCCTCATTGCATTGCCACTTCCCTGCTTTGATTGCAATGGAATAATATTCCAATTCTGGTTGAACCCCTAAATTGAAAATCGTCTCCCCTTCACCTTTGCCATTGGCATTCCGCACCATGAGTTCAGCTTCGATCGGATCGTAAATTGCCATTTCCAGATCCACGTTATCCACCCCAGTCAATTGAAGCGATAGGAAACGATTCTGATCCGGGGGCAGCACGATCTTGTACCAGTCCACATCCTGGTATGGACTGATATAGCCAGAGACAGGCTGATCGGCCTTTAACATATTCGCTTTGATCGCCCTGTTGTTGGGTTCGAATTCAAACTCTGGCCGAGCTGGCATGAGCTGGATGCGCAATTGGTATGCGGTCGTGTCATTGAATTTTCGCTCTTTGCTGTCCATCCAAAGCTCCCGCACTCGGAGAAAGTAATCCCCTGGCGTCAGGCCATAATTGCTGATCGTTTCACCAAACCCTTCCTTTTCTTTGTCCACCTCGATCAACTTGTCATTATTGGCGTCGAAGAGTTCCATTTTTAAGTTTATGCCAGGGACACCACTGAGTTCGGCCCGAACGATCGCCTGACTATCGGCTGGAATAGTAAGCTTGTACCAGTCCTGATCCTTAGGTGCGCCGATGAAGCCTTGCGCAATGACATGGCTGGAAATCACCAGCGCTTGCGCTGCGGCATCATTTGGTTCTTGCTCTGCGATGAGCTGGAACTTCGGTTGTTCCGTTTTTGTCCCACATGCCAGGAACAACAGGACAAGAACAACCGCTATCTTCCAATCAAATTGTCCTTTCATGTGAAGCCCTCCTGGTTTTCAACGTAATGGAACAATTGGTCAGATTCGCTGCCAATCACCAGCGCCATGCTGATCGGAGAAACGAATGAAGGCTCAAAATCGTTGGCCGAATTCGACTCCTTCGCGAAAACGATGTTGGTTGAACCTGAAAATAAGCTTGTCTATAAGGTCATTGGCCTGGGTCAATTTGATCATGGATCGCCGCATCGGCCGGGCTTCGATCTTCGGATCGGCCATCCTTCTGCGAAGCTTTTGCTACTGATTGGTCATCAGTGGGCTTGGTACCACTGGCAGCCTGGGAGTAAAGGTCCGTTTCTCCGGTTCGAACTCCAGTTCCTCAAAGATGATCGCACTTGGGACGATATAGGAGGCGGGAATGCCACTTTTCTGATACAGGACCTGCTCGGAGCAAGCAGCAGAGATGCGCCGAAATGAACTGGACGTCAGTCGACCCAACGTGGCCGACCGGATCAGTTCCTCGCTGCCATCAGCCACGCGAACCCGATAAAATAGCTTGGGCCGCGTCAACGACGTCATTTTGCGGACGATGATGGCATACTCCAGTCCCTCCTGTTCTGCCAATTTGAGCAGTTCTGTTTTCATTTCGGCTGGCGCCTTGCCATCGTTTGTGCTCACCACGATGACACCTGGCCCCAGCCGGCTACCAGCAAATCGCCCGGTGCTGAATATCGGCCGCTCATGGCCATTGGATGATCGGATTTTCGGCGTCGGAATGCGATTGCTTAAGAGCGCCTTCAATATCCCATTTTCCACCAATACGATCTTTTTCGGCGGCACGACCCCTTCCTCATCGATTTCAAAGCTGCCAATTAGCCGGGTACCGCCAAAGCTGGTCAAAGCTGGCTCCGCAGTGATGGTCAGATCACGAGAAAGGATGCGCGTGCCGATCTTATCTTCGAGCGATTGACTCGGAATCGATTGGGAACGGCCCAAGCCTGCCATGACCGGCGTTCGGAATGCCAACAAACCACCAGGTTGCTCGAAAAAATGCTGCGCCAGCAGTTCTGCTACGGCGCTGCCTTCGAACATCACCGGACCAGTATAAGCGGCATCGAGGGCTGGGGCACGCCGGAGGGCCAGCAATCGCTCAATAAGCGCCATCGTCTCCTGCTTCAGAGCCGTTGGTGACGGCAAATCTTCCAGGCCCAGGCCGAGGAAAAAGGCCACATCGCTGAGCCACTCGCCATCGATCGCCTGGCTGGAGCCATGCACGACGATCGAAGCCAGCCGGAATGGCTGGATCACCTCAGTGCCCTCACTATTTACGAAGTAGCTATTGCCATGAATCAGCTTCAATCCTACCTGAGATGAATAAATATCCGGGTAGGCCTTGAATAGCGCCGAGATGTCACGCACGATGCCCTCCCAGCGAGCCCGATCAAACACGAACTTTGGTGCTGGCTTATCATATTTCACCACCGATGCCCGGCTAAAATCATCCAGGGATCGTTCCTCTTCTGTCAGTTCCTGTTGCGCTAAGGTCGCCTTTTTTCGTTCAAATTTTTCTGATGCACTCTTATATACCCGATCGGTCGAAATCCATAGCGCACGTCGAATACCGAAATAATCGTCTTCAATAGGCAATTCATCCGTCCCCTGCAGCAATGAGCGCTGAAAATCGCTGGGAACTGAGTCCTGAAAATTTTCATCGGTCATTTTGTAATCGCCTACCATAACCCTAACATTATAATTTCGGACCGGGCTAACGTCCGAATCAATCAGCGCGCCGAGCGTTGCGGTTATCGAAACGGTGGTGAAGTCCCGAACCGTGTATGAAATGAAAAATGGCCGCTGCAAATTCTCTAATTGCAATTGCTCCATATTGCGCGCCAGCTCGTCTTTCATAGCCGATAAGATGATGTCGCGGGTTGTTTGCGCTGGTGTGGAAATCAACAACGAAGGGATCATGATGATCCCCACTAACAATAAGATGCGTCTGATAGAATTCTTCATATTTACCTTTGCATTGATATTGACCATCGCTTTAATATGACCACTCAGGTCAGTTTCCTCATACTTGAATTTTTCAGGTACTTGACTTCTGCACGACACGATCATGAATGTCCCGATGATAAGGAAAAAAATGCATTTTGAACGAGTTCCGTTGGCTCAAGCGATTTCATGTTCACGATGAAAGCCCGTGACATGAATTTGCTGAAAGGCCGCATGTTTTCAACCAATTCAATAGCCCGCCCCAGATATCCATTCGTGCATGACGCCATGGCAGAGGGAATTTTCTGCTGGCAAATGGCCGAAGCGATCCCTTCTGCCAATGATTTTCCTTGCTCCGCCAAAGAGATGGGGGCGACATAAATGGTCTTTCCTTCGGCCTTTTGAATGCGATTTGTTCAGAATAGATTCAAGGCGTGAATCTGCCCAATCAAATCGAACGACCGCTGAGATTTCATTTCGCATCGGGTCGTTCCAGGATCGGTGGTCGCTCCTGAGACTTGCTCTTCTTCTGCACTTCGACCTGGATGACGAGCAGGGCAGGTGCGACAGCCGAAACTGGTACGCTGCCAGATTCTGCGTCACAAATGCCATTGAACACATCAAATTGATCGCTTGCATCGGCGATCATAGAAAACATGACCAGCGGCGTTCCCACCAGATCGACGCCCCGAACCAATTCGTCTGGCCGACCATCGGCGTAGACGCGATAGACCTCGGTGGGAATCACATTAAACACATTGGGCATATCCCTTCCAGTAATCGTAAAGCCGCCTTCAATGTCCTGGAAAAGTAGGCCAAATGGCTTCCCCTGCTTCTTGCATTCATCAATTAATTTTTGGCGGAGCTGTTGGATCGTGAGCGGCGCAGTAGACTCGATCACCATATTCGATTGCCGCGAAATGGGCACAAATCCCGCTTGCGCCCGACCATGCCCATTGGACTGAGGGAAACGCTCGATCGGCGTGCGCGACATCAAAAACGATTTGAAGACGCCATTTTCAACCACGGGGACACGGCGCGAGCGAATGCCTTCATCATCATATGAGTAATGGCCAATCAATTCGAAACCCCGATAGCTTCGCAGTGTGGGATCGAAAAAGACCTGCAGATGGTCGGGCAGGATCTTTTGTCCAACTTTATCCTTAAAGGTCTGCCCCTCCTCCTCGCTTTTCTGACGATGACCCTCAATCCGATGGCCGAAGACCTCATGAAAGAACACCCCAGCCGATCGACCAGACAGGATGGCCGGGCCGGTGTAGGGTTCCACCAATGGCGCATTTCTGAGCGCCTCCAGCTTATCGATCATGGCCGTCACATCCGCAAGTATCTGGGCATCACTCGGAAGGTCCTTCGGATAGGACGCCGCATACGTCTTGTACAGCGGCAATTCCATCCCATCATCCGTTTTAATGAAGCCAGAGATATACAATTGGGCAAAAATGGAATTTTGAGCAATTCGGGTCCCTTCGCTGGTAATAAGATATTTTCGCTCGACAGAAAAGCTGAAATTGGCCTGACCACCAAAGATGTGCTTCTTCTTTAAAAACGGCCTTGAATAATTTTTGACCTTCTGTTCCCAAATTGACCGATCGCCTAATACCGCCTTGATATCTATGGCTGGCTCATAATATATCGACGGTTCGGGTTCTCGCGAGAAATCCGCAGAGGTATCTTCTGGGGCTACCTTGGTGGCAACATTGGCTTTGGCCCGCTGATAGCTCTCCACGGCTTGGCGATATTGCTGGTCCGTCAACCGCCAAATGGCCATGCGGATTGCCTCCGGATGATTCTCTCGGGTGATCCGTTCCAGGTTGCGGCCTCCAAACGGACTACTGGCGAATGGGTCGCCGCGAATCTCGTGAGTATTATCGAATCGATAATCTCCCACTCGAACCATCACCATCAGCAGGCGCGAATCCGAGCTGCTGGAATTGGTTAGCGTCCCGAACGACGCGCTCACTCGCGTATTGTGGACATCGCTTACGCTGTAGCTGATAAAATACGGCGGCATCGGCTCCTGTTTTAACATCGATAGCTCACGCTTCATTTCATCGCTCAATAAATCCAAGATCGGATCTTGAGCCGAAACAATCCCAGGCAGGCAAAGGAAAGCCCATATCGACCATATCAGCCCAAGCGTTCTTATCATTGGGATTTTCAAATGGGACATGCGTCCTCCATACATTGTCTTATCATGCTTCGTCAAAATGTTCTCTCATCATTGAATTTGTTCAATGCGCAAGAATCAGATTTCATTCCACACTATCCAGGAAACTCTTTCAACTCATGATTTGATCAGCTTTTGTTGCAAAAATCAGCTCCTAAAAAACGCAGTCATGCCATCAACCGGTTGGCGGACGGCATGTCAATTTAGTTTGTTTTGATAATTTTGCAATAAGAACCGATTCGTGTTTGAACGAACTGTGCTATTTTTTTGTTTTGTGGCCATAGCGAGGCGTCCGCCAGTCGGCGGATGCCGAAGCAGTCTCATTGAAGCACATAAAGCTAAGAGTTTGTTTCGATCCGCTCGCAATGCCAATGTCATCCAAAATTTGCCATTTTTATTCAGGCATGAATTACCAGCCCATAAAAATTGTTGTGTTGGAAAAACTCTTTCAAATTCATTCTGAACCATCCGCAAGATATCAGACGGATCCACCAAAGCGTAGTGACGACTTGTTGATTTCTCTGAGCTGCGCAAATATGTTGCTATCGAGCCGAAACCATCGCCCTTTTTTCCTGCCTTGCGGCATTTCTTTCGGTTGTTTCCAAGTGGAATCTGGCGCCAATTTCATTTGGCAAGATACCATGAAGAGTGCTTACAGTTTCTGGATGAAAAATCACTGACTCTTGATATGGAAAGTGGTTATCCATCAATGATATCATATCATCTGGTTGATCCCCATGGCCGATGGGCTGATCCCCCGAATGATAGCATGCTGAGACTATATTCAAGCACTTTCGCTTTGTACATCAGCAGACGGCACAATCTCATGGCTTGTTTTACCATTTTGCTCCTAAAACCAAGGATAGCCTGCTAGGCTGAATTTGGCACAATAGGCCGAGATAAGTGATCAAATGTGCATAGTTGGATGGCTCAGTTTTTCCCGGCGTGATACATCTTGGCAAATTGGTCGATCATCCCTCCTGTAACCCAACATGAGAACACGCAAAATCTAATAGCTCGATGCATCCAGCTTAACCTTGCCTCGGAAGATCCAATAGATGCTCACCGTATAGGAAATCACCAGCGGCACTCCGATCAAGGCGATAATCAGCATAATGCTCAGCGTTTTGTGAGATGAAGCGGTGTTATAGATCGTGAGGCTGTTGGAAATATCTGGATTCGAGAGCACGATGTTGGGATACATGCCGATGCCAAAGATGGTCATCAGAGCGATCATCGCGGCACAGGATGACAGAAAAGCGCGAAAATCATTGCCGTGAACGATCTCCCGCGGGATATTCGCGATCGCAAGCATGTTGAGAAATGGAATCACGAAGAGCACTGGTTCTTGGCGAAAATAATAAATCATGTGGGGGACAAAAATCAGCGTGACCATGGTGGTGGTCACATAGCAGATGATGAAAAAAATGATCGTGTTGTTCACCCAGCCGCGTACCATGTCGTGAAATTCGCCTTCGGTTTTTAGCACAATATAGATGGCTCCATGCATCATAAACAGCGCGACCGTGGTGATTCCAACGAGCAAGGAATAGGGATGAAATAATCCCCAGAATGAGCCGATGTAATCGCCTTCCGCGTTCAGCGGGATCCCCCAGATAATATTGCCGAGCGCCACCCCCAATACCAGGCTGGAGATGATGCTGCTCATGCTGAAGCTGATATCCCAAGTTTGGCGCCACCAGCGCATGGGTTGCTTGCTGCGAAATTCAATGGCCACAGCGCGGAAGATAAGGCCGAACAAGAAGATCATGAACGCCATATAGAAACCAGAGAACACTGTGGCATAGGCCCGAGGAAATGCCGCGAACAGCGCTCCGCCGCCAGTCACTAACCAAACCTCATTTCCATCCCACACTGGACCAATGGTGTTCAGCATGAGCCGGCGATCGCGGTCAGTTTTGGTGAAGAGGTGAAGTGCACCCACGCCGAGATCGAAGCCATCAAGCAATGCATAACCAGTAAATAGCATCCCCACCAGGGCGAACCAGATGGTATTGAGATCAAACGTAAAATTCATGCCAAATGTCCCTCCTTCAGTTGATCGACCACTGGGCCATGTTGAATCTTATCATTCAACAAATAGATAAACAGCACGGTTAGCATCAGGTAAATCACGCCGAAAATCACCAGCGACGTGATAATTTCATTGGCGGTGACGGTTTTGGAATAGGCTTCCTCAGTGCGCAATAGATTGTAGACAATCCAGGGCTGCCGACCAATTTCCGCGGAGAACCAGCCCAATTGATTGGCAAATTGGGGACCCAATACGGATAGCACGAACAGCCAGAGCAGCCATTTATAGCCGAACAACTTTTTCCGCCACCACAGGAATAATCCGAGCCAAGACAGGGCGATCAACCCCACGCCGATGATCACCATGCCGTGATAGGTCTGAAACACGATGGCCACTGGTGGCCGATCGTTCACTGGAAAAGCTCTCAGGCCGATGACTGGGTCCTTGGGATCACCGCTCAAAAGAAAGCTCAACAATCCTGGCACGCTGATTCCATAGACTTTTTCATTTTTCTCATCCACCCATCCGATCAAATGATAGGGGGCGGGTTCTTGCTCTGGATAATGAGCCTCGTAGGCGGCCAGCTTCGCGGGTTGATATTTGCGGACCACGATGGCGCTGTAATGCCCGGAAACAAGCTGCAACACCGATGCGATGGCTCCAACAACCAAAGCGATTTTTAGCGAACGTTCGGCGAACTCGATGTGTCGCTTTTTGAGCAAATAATACGCGGCCACGCTGAGCACCAGAAAAGCACCGGCTTGCCAGGCGCCACACAGCACGTGAGCGAGCCGATCGATGGAGGAGGGATTAAAGATCATCTGCCAGAAGCTGACGATTTCGGCCCGCGCGCTTATTCCTTCACCCACGATATGATGACCGGCCGGGGTTTGCTGCCAGGAATTGGCCACCACGATCCAAATTGCGCTAAAATGAGCGCCAAAAGACACCATAATTGTCGAAATAAAATGAGTTCGCGGCTTCACTTTGTCCCAGCCGAACAATAAAATGGCCAGAAAGCCAGATTCCAGAAAGAACGCGAAAATTCCCTCCGCTGCCAGGGCACTGCCGAACACATCGCCGACAAAACGAGAGTAAGTCGCCCAGTTGGTGCCGAACTGGAACTCCATCACAATTCCGGACGCGACGCCTAGCGCAAAGATCAGCCCGAAAATCTTTACCCAGAACCGCGTCATCTGATGATACAGTTCATTTTTCGTCTTGAGATACAGGCCCTCCATGATGATCAGAATGACGCTTAGCCCAATGCTCATGGGCGGGAAGATATAATGAAACGCAATGGTAAGACCGAATTGAATACGCGAAAGAAGTAAAGCATCCATACGGTTTCTCCATGAGTTATTTTTCTTGGCTGACCGAGGTTGCCCCAAAAATACTAATATTATGACAAAAATGCAAGCAATAAAATGGGCTGGGGGCAGCTTGATGTGAAATTTTCATCTCCTCAAAATTTTTCATTGACATTTGGCTTTGGAACTTTTAGATTTCCGCACCAGAAATCAACGTAAAAGATCAGCATTAAGGAATGAAAGAACGATGAACAAAACGATTTTAACAACCACCGTTGGCTCCTATCCAGTCCCGGACTGGTTGGTCGCCCATCCCAGCCAGCAGGCGCTGATCGACGCCACTAGAGTGGTGTTCGACATTCAGCGCCAGGCTGGCGTCGATCTACCAACGGATGGGGAGCTGTATCGGTTCGACATAAACCATCCGGATACCAATGGCATGATCGATTATTTTGTCGGCCAGATGGCTGGGATAACGATCCAGATCGGTCGTTCACATGCCGAAGCATTCCGTCAAAAAGCAGAAATGGCTTTTCGTGCCAACCCAGCCGGGGTGGTGATTGGCCCTGTCGGGGAAGGTAGTCTGAACCTGCGCCATGACTGCGAGCGGGCGGCAGCCGTTGCCAATGGGCCGTTCAAATTTACCGTCACCAGCCCTTACATGTTAGCCAGAACATTGCTCGATCGCTATTACGGCCATCTCGAACCGCTGACGCTGGCAATTGCAAACGTTTTGGCAGAACAGGTGAAGGGATTGCCTTGCGCGTGCGTCCAAGTGGACGAGGCCAATATCCCAGGAAATCCCAGCGATGGCCCTCTCGCGGCCAAAGCCATCAATATCGTGCTCGATGCGATCGATACCGAAAAAGCGGTGCATCTTTGCTTCGGCAACTATGGCGGGCAGACCATTCAGCAGGGGACCTGGCAGGCACTCATCGACTTTCTCAATGGCCTCCATACCGATCATTTGGTCATGGAATTAGCCCATCGTCCCGAAAGCGATTGGGATGCCTGTGTTCACATCGATCCTCGGATCAAACTGGGGATTGGCGTCATCGATATCAAGGTCAATCACATTGAGACTCCAGATGAAGTGGCCAGCCGAATCGACAAGGCGGCGACTAAGTTCGGTCTGGATCGCATTCGCTATGTCCATCCAGACTGCGGATTCTGGATGCTGAAGCGATCTATTGCCGACCGAAAAATCGCCGCTCTGGTGAAGGGAAGAGATCTGTTTTTGGGAGAATAATCCATTGGTTCCAAGCGCCAGTGGGCACCTTGGGCATTCTGCGACTTTAGATAGATAAGTTGGATGGTTAATTCGATGGATAATTCATTGATTCGGAACTTGGACATTGTCCGATGATCGCAGCTCACGACCAGCTCGATTGAGCCATCAGCCGTACCATGAAATGAATGATGGAATAATGCCAAGAATTTTGCATTATTCCATCATTCCGCTATTTGGTACATAAACGAGAACACCATAATTAGTGTCTGAACGAAAACGGCAAATTTTGGCTGACCTCGTCATTGCGAGCGGAGCGAAGCAATCTCTTGGCTGTATTTGATTCAATGAGATCGCTTCGGCATCCGCCAATTGACGGGCGCCTTGCAATGACCAGCAGGCCTAAAAAATTTGACTCTTGGTTCAAGCATTAATTAGCAACTGAAACGATGCCATCCAACGTGGCCATTTCAGACCTCCCTCCCTAACCCCTTCTCTTGGAATAAAAAGAGGCACGTTTTTTCTCCCTCTCCTGATGGGAGAGAACCGCGGTGAGGTCAAATAAGGCGGTTTTCGTTGAGGCACTATTTAACGAGACATAGCAAGGCTAATAGCCCAGCTCCTTAGCCAGATCGGAGGCATCGTAGAGCTTTTTCAGCGCTTCGATAATAAACGCGCTATGGACCGATACCGCGCGGTTGGTGGTGTCGTCATATACAAACCGTCCAACCAAACTTTCGATATTGCCATCGAAGATCAACCCGACCAGTTCTGCATTTTTATTAATCACTGGTGACCCAGAGTTGCCACCAATGATGTCATTGGTGCTCACGAAATTGACAGGAGTAGAGAGGTCAAGTTTTGCTTTTCTATCCCAGAAGCGCTTGGGCAGAGCAAAGGCATCTTGCTCGTTGAAGCTGAGACTGCGATCGTAGAGACCATATAACGTCGTTTTATAGGGCGCCTTGGTCCCGTTCATCGGATAGCCCTTCACCACGCCATAGGACAGCCGCAAGGTAAACGTAGCATCGGGGTAGGTCTCTTTCCCATAGACCGCAAATCGGGCTCTGGCAATTTTTTCGCTGGCCGGGATCAGGATGCTTTGGAAATTTTTCTTATCATCCTCAATTTGCTGGCGCTGCATCGGTTCCAGTTTTCGCGCAAGCACGATGAACGGTTCCGTGGATTGGGCAACAGCCTCTGACCCCCCATCAATCAGCGATTTTCGGAAATTGATATCGTCCAGGCGGGTATTGGCCAGCAACTCTCGAGTAACCTCCAGCGGCGATCGGCCATCGAGAATGATTTTGAGATAGGGATCATCTGGTCCCAGTTCATCCAGCGCCAGTTGCATCATTCCGCTCATGGTGACCTCTTCCAAGTCCTTATAGATCGGTGCTGGAGAGAACAAGCGATAGCGCAGTTGTTCTAACTGGCTATCATGAAAACCATCTAAGCGTTCGGCATCTGGCTTGGTGACCTCAGCTACGTAAAACACAATTTGATTTGCGATGGTATAGAACCGAGAACTGAGGGCCATTCGCTGATAAAAACGCTGCGGGGCAAGCTGCGTTTGCTGAGCAATAACCTGGCTGATAGCATCCCAGGCTGAACCGTATTGTTCGCGCCATTCGGGATTTGCATCGATTTTTTGTCGGAATTCCAATTCCGCCAACCTGGCCTTTTCCATGACTCGAGCATCCTGCAACCCCTGATATTCACCAGTTTGTGCTTTTTTCCCATTTTCCAGACCGAAAATTTGTCCCAAGGCGCGACGCTGTTGTTCCGGCCCCTGTTTGGCATAATTGTACAAAATCTCCAACCGCTTGTTGATCATCTTGAGCATCATCGGATATTGCACATCGCGCTGAAACACCAATTGATCGTACGTGTTGAGTCGATTGGTCGAGCCAGGATGGCCTGAGACAAAGACCAGTTCCCCATCGGCAGCGCCCTTGGCATTGATTTTCAAATAATGGGGCGACTGAATCGGCCGATCGTTCTCATAGACGCGGAAAAACGCCATATCGAGATCGTAGCGCGGATAGGTGAAGTTGTCATCATCACCGCCGAAAAAGGCGATCTGTCGCTCAGGCGCCATAACCAGCCGCACGTCGGTGTAACGCTTGTACTGGTAAGCCCAGTATTCGCCGCCCCGATATAGCGAGACCACATTGCACGTCAGCCCGGTCTTTTCATGGTATTCCTTTTCAATCCTGGCAATCTCGGCCTCACGTGCCTTGAGCGCCTCCTGGTCGCTCATCCCCGGGGTCACCACGCCCAGTACCCGATCGGTCACGTTTTCCATGGCATAGAGCACGTTCAGCTCCAGGTCCGGGCATTTTACCTCGTCCTTCTGGCGCTTGGCATAGAAGCCAGTGGCGACGTAGTTTTTCTCGGCTGTGGACATTTTTTGCAATTGCCCCATAGCCACGTGATGATTGGTCAGCACCAAACCATTCGGGCTCACGAATGAACCGGAGCCGCCGTCATTAAACCGCACGCTGGCTAGCCTTACATGATCCAGCCATTGCTGTGTCGGGGTGAAACCATATTTCTCCTGCAATTGCTTGATCGGCGGATTGTCGAATGTCCACATCCCCTCGTCCGGAGCGGCCTGGATATTCGTCACCAGAAAAATAACAACCAGAACGCTAACAAATAGAACTGAAGATCGAAATAGATTTTTTTGGATCATGAACCACCTCGCTGTTTAATTCAGAACTTTGATGATTGATGGCATCGCATCTGAGCCACACTTTTGATGAGTCTAAAGGGTCAAGCTAAGACACTTATACGACTTCAATCGATAAAGTTCCATTTCTGCCAAAAACGCTGATCGCGCCCGATGAGCGCTAATACGGCTCAAAAACGGGCATCGGGCAGGGAAGTCGCTCCGCTATATGGTCCCTCAATTATTTTTCTGTTTTCTTGGGATAGTAATCTATTTCCAGCTTGAATCCATCGCTGGTCTGCACCAGGCTGGCAAAATAAACAGCGCCCACACGGGGATGCCGCCAGATCTTTTGACCTCGTGGACTCAAAATCAATTGTTCAATTTTCTCCGGGGAAGTTGCGTGGTAGGTTGCGGTGGTGATTTTCATTTGGTCCGATGGCTCGGATAATCGGATCAAATCTTTCCGAATCGCTGTCATCTTTTCAAAGAGCGAGGCCAGAAATTGTTCGGCCTGATCGGCAAATGGGAGGCGCGTGGAAAAATGTTGGGCCAAGAGAAAATGATGAGTTTCATCAATGGCAATGCCGATCCCTATTCTCGTCATGGTTGAATCGATCATCGCGGCATAATGGGCTGGGCTATTCATCAAATTGTACAGGGCTTGGTCCAGCGTTGGCGCTTTGGCCACGTTTTCCTTGACCATTTCAATGATTTTGAACTTGCGGCGGCGCGCATCCAATAGCTCCCCATCACGCGGCGCCACATGCGCACAAAAATTTTCCTTCGCCATCCGATCACTATAATATTGGGATAGCGCTGTTAATTGGGGATCCAATATCAACGTTCGGCGGCCCAGCCGCTGGCGCAGCGCATTGATCTTCGCCACCATCAGATCCCGGCTACGCTGGAGATCAAAATTGTCAAGTCCCGTGGAGATAGTAAATTGCGGGGGCGGCAAACCGGGCAAGCAATTGCCATAATAGAATGGGATATTGATCAACGCTTTGCCATAGGCATCATTGATCTCGAGCTGGTAACTTCCCGGGGCGTGCGGCACATATTCCAGCCAACATCGACCGGCAGGATACATGGGTACAGCGTCTTTCCCAACAGAAAGTTGACCCAAGCGCTTATTCGATCGCAATCGGACAATGTCGACCCGACCGTCGGGTCGTTTGACATAGGCATCGGGTTGAAAATTAGCTTGGATCGTCACATCCAATTTGAAAATGTGCCCAGCGGCGATAACAGGATCGAAATCGTGATTGAATTTCACCGCACGATCGACGGTCGCTGGGATATATTCGACCAAGAGAGCTGGTAGCTCTTGCCATTGCCCCCAATCGGAGGCCTTTGTGGCGGAACTTCCATCCAGGGATCGGGCGCTACGAATGCGAACCACCGCCGTGCCGGGGATAAACCCAGTCAACCGCTCCGGATCGATCTGAAACGCGCCATCTTGGTTCGAAATCATAAAGGTCATGACGCGTTCCCCTTGCTGGATTTGCAATTCGACCAGCTCGTTCTGCGTTTGCCAGACGATCGTTGGCTCGAAGTCGACGATTCTCAATTGAAGGTTATGGAGTGGGGACAGCGGCAAAGTCACCTTTTCGACGGGAACAACCGCTTTTAGCAATCGAGTGCCGCACAATTGGTAATTGATCTTTAGGCTTAAGCTATAAAGCCCAGGATATTTGAAATGAAGCGGCAGGGAGAAACGTCCGTGCCGGGTTTTTGCTTCGGTAATTTTATGGTAGTCTTCTGCCCCTTCAAGCAATTGCAGGTCAGCCGAGATGATAACATCCTCAGCCGGCTCCAGAAGCTCTCCCTGCAAAATATAGATTTCATCCGCCTGAAATAGTTGGGGCAATGGCCGATGGAGTCGCACGTTGTCAAAGGGTGGGCGCTCGGCCTGGGCATTGGTGCGAGCAACAACCAACCAGCAACTCCCCAATACCATCGTTGCCAGAAGCAAATAGCTTCGCATCGCCATCTCCTCCCTCTGATGCACCCCCATAGGGGTGGCGCTGCGTCTTAAAAAAATTATCCTGCCGATCTGACAGCCAATTCATCATCGGCTTCATCCTGAGAGATTGTATCGCTTCAGGAAGCAATTTTCATCAGCATGGAATAATCTTTTAATTCGTTCTTGTTGCAAAAGTTCAATACCATGCAGCAATGTCATAACTGCGGCTGCTGGCCTCTCTTTTATCCACCCAGCGGCCATAACTCGATTGCCATAGATTCCACGTGGCAGGCTGACCTTCGGATCATCGAACGCTTATTCTAGCATAAAATCTATGGATCACAGATTTCAAGCTTTGAATTTCCCTGGCATCCACGATCTTGAACCAATAAGCCAAAATTAGGAACGCCCCCAACAGAAAGAATTGAAACAGTAGTTGAAAGGGCAGTTTCACCCAATGATACAACAATACGATAGACAATGAAATCACACCGATCTTAAACAATTTTATCCGTTCATATTCGATCGGATAGATGCGCTGGGTGATCAGATAGAGCGAAAGTGCCATGGCAAAATAAGCGATTAGGGTTGCATAGGCCGCGCCCATTAATCCGAACCTGGGGATCAACACCAGGTTCGCCAGGATGTTGATGGCTGCGCCGGACACATTGATATAGGCGAAATACTTCGTCTTCCCGGTGAGAAAAATACCAGCCTGGAAATTGATATAAAAACCATAAAAGATGTAGGCGAGAATAACCACAGGAACGATCTGAAGGCTTCCCCAATATTCCTTGGCAACGATTGTATAGCCGAATATGCTTACGCGCACGATCTGGTTGATGAACATGGTGAAGAACAAAAAGACGATGCTGCAGAGCAGAGTGAAATAGGTCATTACTTTGGAGAACACGTTTTTGGTATTCGATTCGTTCGCCAAGCTTAAAAAAAACGGCACCCATGCAACATTAAAAGCATTGATGAACAATTTAATGACCAGCGACACCTTATACCCAGCGCCATAGATCCCAACCGCTGCCATACCGAGGTATTGCTCGATCAATTTGCGATCGATGGAATCGATCATAAAAATCGCCATCGCTGAAGGCAAAAACGGCAGCCCAAATCTCACCATCTTCCGCAGTTGCTCATAGGAAAACGGAGCCAAAAGATGTTTGACCGCCAGTGGCAACAGCAGGGCAAAAGTGATCGCCGAAGCCAAGAGATTCGCGAGCAAAATCCCTTTCACCCCCATGCCATGATAAATAACGAACTGAGCGTTCAGCACACAATTAACGCCCACATTCAAAAGACTTACCAGACCGTAAAAGATGGCCTTCTCCTCGGCGCGCAGGATATTTTTAGCCAACAGGATAAAGGCATCCAATGACAAGATGCCGACAACCATCCCCATGAGGTCCTGGTATTGCCTGTCCTGAAACAACCAGATCGATAGCTGCGAACGAAAGCAATACGTGAGCAGCGACAAGACTACAGCCAAGCTCAAGGTGGCGAAAAATGCCGTGGAAAAATATTGATCTTTTTTTTGCTTGACTGGCTCGATGATATAAAACTGCAAAAAAGCCGTATTCAGCCCAAACGAATAAATGATCGCCATGAAACCGATGAACAGCAGTAGGATATTGAATACGCCATACTCGCTCGGCGTGAGCTTTTTCGTATGAATGGGCAGCAGAATAATGATAATGGCCTTGGACAGCACCTGTCCGATCCCGTAGATCAACGATTGTTTGGTTAGTCGCAGAATAGGCTTCAGCATCGATGCTCCTTCATGATAGCGGCCATTCCAACGGTTTCACTGGGACCATAATGATTTGCTGTTGGTCAGATAGTTTGTGAGTCTGGCAGGGAAGTTTTCGATCATCCAAGAGCAGCTCCACCGATTTATCCGTTGGGCAAATGAAGGTTATCCCACTGAGATCATCTGGGCCAAGTTCATAGCCAGGAAAGCTGGCCAGCGACCGTGGAATGTTGATGCGATAGCTGTTATCGGACTGAATGGCTGACCATTTGAGATATTTATGGACGAAGTTGTAATTGAGCAATCGACTGGTGGTCTGGACCCAGATTTTGCCCGAATGATATAGCTCAGCAAGTTGCTTCAATTTCTGAACAGTCGTGGCTGGCAAGGGCAATCGATTGCTTTTATCTTGCTGATCGCCGAGGTGGATATAGACGATCAAATATCCCTGTTTTCTTAACAAATGCTCGATCACACGATCGTTCAATAGAAAGGCAAGATCATCCGACCAGTCCAATTTGCCATGGCCATAGCGCTTGAATTTGAATAAAATATTGCCATCGCGAAGTTGGTCCACTTGGATCAAACTATTTTGGAAATCAAATGGTTGCCAAGGGACAAAATGCCGGCGCTGCAATTTATAGTAGAGCAGATCGGCAAATGAGAAATAGCCTTTGATGATGCTTTTCATTTTGGCCTTAAAGCCAGTATAGAGCGGACTCCTCCAGTAAGCTTCGCTGAACCGCACCGGCGCATCCTGGCCCACCATGCTGGTCAACGAGGCTTCGCTATCCCAATAAAACCGCACGCCATAATCGACCAATAAATCCGAATGATAGAAATCAAATGGACCAGAGGTGCCGTTATCCTCATGGGTGGGGATATCTCCTTTGCCCCAGGATAGCGCGCCGATGTTCTGGACGCTCTCGATTCCCCCATGATTGGTCCAAACGCGGATTTGCAGGCGATTTCGCTGCAGTTCCTCAAGCGCCACCACGGCCCTTTTCCTGGAAAAATCGCTGATCGCGGGGAAATTGCCGTAGCTATGCATAACATCAAGGATCCCCGCTTGAATGAGATCGCGGATCATTGGCGCGTGCGAAGAGGGCTTCCCATTTAAATCCTCAAAGTATGAGAACGCCGCATTGCTGATCCCCGGCCGATCGTACATCCAGAACGAATCTCCAACTGGCAGCCCGAGCCCTGGGCCAAAGACGGTATCGTCACGGGTGTTGAGAAATTTGTGAATCTGGACAAAATTTTCGAAACTGGTCCCATCGATATCGCTGCAAATGGCAATGGCAGCTTGATAGGGATAGGGAAATTTTCGGAGTTTGATCGATTCCATGCCTGCTCCTGTTGCTAAGTTCTCTTGCCGATCTCCTTGGCTGGCACCCCGGCGACGATCGTATAGGGAGCCACGTCTTTGGTGACCACCGAACCTGCTGCAATAACCGCACCATCCCCAATGGTAACCCCGGGCAAAACAATCCCATACGCGCCAATCCATACGTCATTGCCGATGATCACATCTCTCTCAACCCCGGGCTGCTCGCGAATAAATTGGCTCCGCTTGATGCCGTGATTATCCGATGTAATGAAAATCCCCGGGCCACAGACGAAATTATCCCCAATGCGAATCACGGAATTCCGGCCAGCCCAGAGATAACAATGTCGATTGATATGACCATTGGCGCCCAAAAAGATATTATGCGGATTGGCAAATGACACCGACGGCCGAATTACCGTCCCCTGGCCAAGACCACCCAGATGCATGATCGCCCAGACATTATGCGAACAAAACAGGGCAATCGACTGGCGCAACTGCCGCCAAAACACCCTCGAAAATATGATTTTAAGATATTTCAGAACAGTTTTCATCGTGGAGGGAATTATCCAATATCAAACGATTTTCATCTGCTTATCTATCATTGACCTCACCCCATCGGTGCGCCCGAGGCCCGAACCTTCACGAATTGTCGGATCCCCAGCGCATTTTCGCTGTCACCGCGATTCAGTGAACTGCCCCTTGAGACGAGGGAACAACGATCCAAATTCGGTCAGCCATTTTTGTCGGATTTTGCCCAGCACCCATCGCAGGTGGCATCGTTTGGAATCGTGATAACGTCGCCAGCGGCGTTCAAAATCACGAAAAATGGGCTCACCGGTAAGTTCAGCCAGGCATTTCAATTGTTCGATATGAAGCCGATGATAGGCTCGAGATGCCAGCCGATGCGAGGAATGCTGATCGTAATACGACCAGAAACCGGAGTCGTACCGATGAATATTGGCCTTTAGGCTGTCCATCATTCGAGAAAAAAGCTCTCGGGCTTGGCAATCATCAAGATACAGCGCATAATCGTAAATCCCCAGGCAGGCAAATATAAAGCCGTTCAACACGCCGGTCATCATGGTCGGCGAAGGATATTCTTCGATGATCGGGCGACCGTCGGGAAAATTGCTGATCACTCCGCCTTGTTGGACCGAGAGATGGAAAATTTTAAACGCTCCATGTGCGGTATCGAGAAAGCTTGGATCGGTTGTCATTTGATGCGCGCGCAACAATACGGATAGCACTTCGCCCTGAGCCATGCCCGAAATCCACGGCGGCGTAATGCGATAAAGCGGCACTGAAATCCGATAGTACCAGACTGTCGAATCTCCCGGGCCAGCCTCGGCATTTTGGACCAGCCAATTGGCCTGGGTCAAAAAGGTTTCCCTGGAGCGAACGTCCTGATGCCACCAATATCGATTGAAATGATGTAAACCATATTGGCAAACCGTAATAGGATTGTGCTGCCAATCTGCTCGGCGCTCGAATCGGGTCAATGGAATCCCCTGAGGATCAAACTCATATTCAGAGAAATCCTCTCCCAGGCTGGCATCATAATTTATCGGGTATGGACCTAATGTCATTATTTCAGCTCGTACATTTCAGGACGTCGATCCTCAACAACATGATTATTCGGGGTGACCCATTTATCACGGGCCAACGCTGGATCGATGTCGATCACGACCGCATCCTCACTATCGTTGCTCGCCCGATACAAAATTTCGCCCTTCGTGCCGGTAATTTGACTGCTGCCCGTAAAAGTAAGCGATCTTCCGCCTCGTCGTTCGCTGCCTATCCGATTCGCAGTAATGGCAAAAATACGATTTTCCAGGCAGCGAGTCACCATGGCGTTCTGGCAATAGGGCAACACCAGATTGGACGGATGGCAAATCAGTTCTGCGCCTTTCAGGGCCAGGCTACGCGCTGCCTCTGGAAAAATCCAATCGAAACAGATCATCAGCCCAACTTTCGCAAGGCCAATATCCCATACCTGAAAAGGCAAATTCCCTGGCGCAAACCAATTTTTCTCTTGATCGAATAGGTGGATCTTTCGATAGCAACCCAACAGGCCCCTGCCATTGACCAGTATCGCTGAATTATAAAAAGCAAGACCGTCGTTCTCAGCAATGCCAGCCACGATATGGGAACTTCGATGGCGCGCCAAACCGATCAGAAATTGAACTGTCTCTCCATCAGGAACAGGCTCGGCCAATTGTACCAACTCCTCCCTGGAGGCAAAAATATAGCCAGTATTGCACAGCTCGGGCAACACCCAAAGATCCGCTTCCGCCTGCTCCATCAGCCTGGCAATCGCATTCAAATTAGCTTGTTTATCTCCGAATTGAACTTCAAATTGAATAAAACCGACCTTCATATCACAAGATTTTCACTCACAATGGTTGATATCGTTTTAGAAATACGGGTCTCATTTTTTATAATCCACCAGCTGGTTTGTCAGATCGAAATTGGATATGTCCCATATCGAAGACCGGTTTCGATCATCGCCAGATAATTTTGATACGGCACATACTCGGGGACTGTGTTGCCGGAGCCGAGGCAATAGCCCCCTCCCGGAGCAACATTGTTCAACAGGAATTTCACCTGATTTTCGATTTGCTCTGGTGTCCCCCGCGCAAGCAGATCGACATCCACGTTGCCGACCAAACAGAAGTCAGCGCCACGTTTCTGCTTGAGCTCCACAATATCCATGGCCTGGGGCTCGATCGGCTGCAAGGCATGGACGCCACAATCCTTCAGGTCATCCAGAACACTCCAGATATCTCCATCGGTATGATAGATAAAGGGAATATCGTTTTTCCGGCAGAGATCGCCGATCTTTTTCATCCATGGGAACAAATAAGTCCGATATACTTGGGGCGATACAAACGGGCCAGTATTAATCGCAATATCGTCGCTGTAAAAAATGGCTCCGATCTTATCAAATGTAACGATGGTCTCAAATAGCTTCAGCACGATAGAGCCAATTTTATGGAACAGCGCTTCCACCAACTCCGGCTGATCGATCAGCGCGAATGAGAAAGTCTCGAATCCCATAAAATCCCAGGTCCACGTGAAGATATCGCCATATTGACCGATGATCTTCATATTGTCTGGCAACAGCTTTTGCGCCAGTTCGAAATCAGAATAATCGACTTCTTCCATTTTGGGCCAGCGAAACTGCTCAAATTCCTCCATCGTGGTGATAATCCCTTGGCCACTGGCGTGCCAGCTGCGCTCGTTGACCGTGGCAGTGGATTGGGAAATTCGCTCACCCTCTTTGGGCTGAATCTTATCTGGGTTCATATCGATCCGTGGCGAAATTTTGACATAATCATACCCAGCTTGCTGATAGAAATCAATTCGATCTTTCAAGCCAGTGATGGGCTTGCCCAAAAATTGCGACATAATGGTATCGGCAATGCCGAGCTCCAATAGCGGCACCCGATCTGGCTGACCGCCAAATAATGCGGTACGCAGTCGGTTAAAGTCCGGTTGATTCTTCACCCTGTCACCTCATCTCGTTATCCAACAGATCAAATTTTTATTCATTCAATCAAAGCTGGCGCATCGAACCAGTCCTGGCTGCCGAATTGGAATAATAAGCAGCCATGTATTGATCTTCGCCGGCTGGCGGATAGCCATCTCGATTTTGATTTGAGTTAACCAGCAGATTTGAAAGAAATCTCTCAATTCGAAGGCATAACACGGCCGAATTGAATTCTGCAAGGCACAACAGAACGAGATCATCTTGAAATCGCTTTTCCCATCGGAAATTCTAAAACCGCAAGCGAATCAAACTTAAAAAAATAATCCTGGAAAATCAAGCAAAATTTTTGAGACATAAAAATTGGATTCAATGAAAAAATTGCTTGACTCTTTGAAGAAAAATTTATATCGTCTACCCAATCTGCGCATTTTGGATCGCCCAAAAACGAAGACCGGATGCATCGCGACGACAAAACAAGGGAACATGGCATTTATGGACGAGAAAATGTTTGGAATCTCAACAGCCTGGAGATCGCCGGAAATTTTAGATGGCGATCTGCTGATCGACGAAATGGAAAAAACTGGCATCCCGGGCATTGAACTGGATTATCGTATCACTGTCCAAGGGCTGGAGCAGATCAAAAAGCGGCTGCGGAATAGTTCGCTTCGGATCTTGAGCCTTCATAATTATTGTCCCTATCCTGAGCCGCTGGACATCCAACATGCATCGGGCGATGGGTATTCGCTGGCATCTCTCGATGAGAACGAACGCCAACTGGCGGTTCGTTACTCCATTCGGACGCTACAGCAGGCGCATGAGTTAGGCGCCATCGCCGTGGTGTTTCATCTGGGCAGGGTTGAGATAGATCGCGAAAATGAGCGCTGGTTCGAGCTGTTTAAAAACGGCCATTTTGCCGATGAGCCAGGTCGACATTTTTTTGAAACCAAACTTCAAGAAAGAAAGCGCGCCCAACCAGCCCATTTTAAAGCGCTATTACAAAGCCTGGAGGAGCTCAATCGCGAGGCAGAGAAATTGTCGCTGTGGATCGGCATTGAAAATCGATATTATTACGATCAATTGCCCAATTACCAGGAGATCGGCGACCTGCTGGATCACTTCGCCGGGGGGCGACTCCGCTACTGGCACGATACGGGGCATGCCCAAACAGCAGAGACCTTTGGCTTGGCTCGACATGAACAATTTTTACAACGGTATGGTCACCAGCTCATCGGCATTCACCTCCATGATGCTCAAACAATCGGGTATAACGACCATTTTGCCCCGGGCAGCGGTATGATCGACTTTCACGTGATCCAGCGCTATTTGCCAGATCAGGCCATCCGGATTATCGAAGCCCACCCTAAAGTCAGTCTGGATGAGCTAAAACAGGGGGTGACATTTTTGAAAGAAACCGGGATTATTTAAGCTGCTTGCCTATTTCAACCATCGATCCGAGGCCAGCCGCAGATCCTTTGCACGCCCGAACCTATTGCAGCAGCGGCCATTGAATTAGACATTCGTTCAAGCTGACGTTCCATTGAGGTCTTTGGATGAACGCATATCAATTTTTATCTGGATGCTTTATCTTGCTTTTCATACCGCCGATCTATTCGGCTGATCATTACCATTCGCCCCGCCGGGTGGAAGTCACATACACATTTGACATGATCATAGAGGCCGAGGATAGCCAAGCGCCAAAAAATACTGGCTATTGGTTGTTCCTGCCGACCAATGGCGGCGCGCAGGATAATATTCAGTACACGTCCATGGTCCCCAAACCCGAGCAATGGATCCCTGATTTTGCTGGAGAATCGCAATTGGCCTACTGGCATATCCCCAGCCACCAATCAGGCCGCTCATTTCGCGTGACGATTGCATTGAGCGCCGATCTTTATCGCGTCGATTTTTATCTTGATCCGGACCAAGTGCCGGATAATTACAGTGATTTGCCTGAGAATATCGCACAATACTTGAACAGCGATTCATTAGCATATATCACGGCGCAGGTTGAGCAACTCGCTCACGAATTATCCGGACACACAACTAATCCCTTGGTAAAGGCCCGAAATATCTACCGTTGGACGATCGATCATCTGGCTCACCAGTTTCCAGTGGCGGATCGAGGGACGCGCGCCTTATTTGGCAGTTCCGAACATTTGATGCAAGGGAATTTCACGGGAGACAGCGCAGAATATGCCTGGGCATTCGTGGCGCTCTGCCGCGCGGCTGGACTTCCAGCTCGATCAGTGACCGGCTTCCTGGTCAAAACCAACTCCGAACTGCCGCATACCTGGGCAGAATTTTATCTTCCCAACTGGGGATGGGTGCCTGCCGATCCCTATCTTGCCGATTCCGAAGGTATGCTGTTAGAATTTTCTGGCCAGGCAGACGCGTTCTATTATTTTGGTCACTTGGATCATTATCATCTGGCATTCTATAAGGGCAACGGATTCGCTATCGAACCGAAGGGCCATCTATCGCATCCGCCATTTATTGCTCAAGATCAGGTCTGGTTCGCGCCCATCGGCATTTGGGATTTCGATCGCTTCCCCAATGCCGGCGCCAATTTATCCGTTCAATGGGAGGCTCTGCTGATCACCAAATTTGAGCATCCTGAATACGGCCTGATCATCAATTTTCCAACCACCTGGCAACATCAGCCACAAGCTATCGCCGGTCATTACCTGCTGAAAGAAAGGTTTCTTCCAATGGATAAATCTTTGTCCCTGGAGTTATTGGCCCGAGCGCTCCCCTCAGAACATGCCAATATCAATGCCCAAACGGCTGCCAGATTGGAGATCGGCGCGCTAAAGCAATCTTTGCCAGATTATCAGATCGTTTCTGAGCAAGAAGTATCATTCCGCGGGGGCAAAGGTTATGAAATGATTGCTACATCGAATTCGACTGAAACTGGCAAATGGGAATATCGCTGCTACATCGTGCAGCCGCGCCACCTATTTTGGCTGATCGGGACCTCCAGCGATGGGCATTTCAAGCAGTCAATCCCGGTACTGAAAAGCATTGTTCGTAATATGGAATTTCGCTGGCCAGAGCGGTTTCGATAGTAAGGTGGCCGCATGGAGGATATTCGCGCTTTTTGCGTGAGCTAAACTCGGTGCGCTGTGGTGATTGCCACCGCGGTCATCCACGCAACTTTTCAGCGCTGCGCTTTCAAATCACTTGCGCGAAGAAGCTGATGATGTAATTTGGAGGATCAAAGGATGATGGAATTTGAATTTCCTAATCGCATTCGACTCGCCAATTTGCCCACCCCGATTGAAAAGCTTGAGCGAATTTCGAAACAATGGGGTGGTCCAGAGATCTTTGTGAAGCGGGACGATTTAACGGGCATGGCGCTCTCTGGCAATAAAATTCGCAAGCTGGAATTCGTTCTCGCGGAGGCCAGAAGTCGAGGAGCCGATATCCTCATCACCTGCGGTGGCGCCCAGTCCAACCATGCACGCACCACAGCAGTGGCCGCCGCCAAGTTGGGGATGAAATCCTTTCTGGTGCTCCGTGGTCAGCCAGATTCCCCGCCAGACGGAAATGGGCTGCTGGATCACTTGGTTGGGGCGAGGATCAAATACATTACGGCCGACGATTATGCCAGCCGAGTCGATGAGATCATGGCCGAATTAGCTGATCGCGTGAAGAAAGAAGGATTGAATCCCTACATCATTCCGGAGGGCGCTTCCAATGCATTGGGGTGTATGGGATATGTCGCTGCCGTATCAGAGATCTCCCAGCAGATGGACCAGCTAAACCTGAAATTTGATCATATCGTGTGCGCCACCGGCTCTGGCGGTACCCAGGCGGGTCTGATCTTGGGAAAAAAGCTGTTTGCCCCGGGCGTTAAGGTTGTCGGCTTTAACGTCTGCGATGACGAGGCCTATTTCGTCCGCAAGATCCATCAGATTGCCGCTGGCGCGATCAATCGGTTCTCGCTTCCCGTAGTGCTCACCCAAACGGATATAACCATTATCGACGGTTATGTAGGTGAGGGATATGCCTTAAATCGGCCTGAAGAGATCCAATTCATCATTGACGTAGCCCGCAGCGAAGGTCTGATTCTCGATCCAGTCTACACCGTCAAGGCATTTTTAGGGCTCAAAGATCAAATTCAAAAGGGTCGGTTTACGGCAGATCAAAAAATCCTATTCATTCACACCGGCGGCTTGTTTGGCCTGTTTCCGAAACGGCAGCTTTTTGTCGAATGATGCTCTGGTTGGTCGCTGCACAACGGCTTCCAATACGATGCCCGTGCCGGCGAGCTATACCATCTTCTGCTGGAAGCAGCAGCTGCCACAAATTGGCTCGGTTCATCGCGCTGCAGGGCATGGAATTATTTGGCTATCCTCTCTTCCATCGTGAATTTCAACACTCGGTTGTCATCCATTCCCGTTAGGATCTATCTATCAGGGTGAAATTAAACAAATTTAACTTGACATTGCCCAAAATAATAGCCATATTTTGGCACGCTTTTAGAAGTTATCTGGTTCTGCATCTGAGACTATCATCTAATAGCCGATACAAAATATTATGAAAATTCAAGGACGCGCGCTGGGGGCACAGAAGGCGTTGCTGGTGAGCTGCATGTTGTTTTTGCATCTTCATCTGCCATTCAATAGCAATGCCCACCCATTACTCCAGGGAGACGCCCGTGATCATAAAAGCAACGGCCTAATGGCGGCATTTACCAGCACGGGAATGGATCAGGATACCAGCCGGCATGCGCCGAGCACTGCGCCGAATGACTCCAGCTCGATTCCAGCGGCGCTTCGCCAAGCCACCCGTGATGGGTCACGGCTGCCCATCGCTTTGCTGATCAACCAGGGAGAGGCCTATACGCGCTCAACCAGTATCCAACTTCAGCTCACTGCGCCCGGGGCCGTCGCAATGAAAATTGCCAACCAACCGGACCTGAGTGACGGAGCATGGGAGCCATTTAGCCCGACCAAACCGTGGAATTTGCCCTCAGAATTTGGCGATCATTCGGTCTTCTGCCAATTCCGCTATCCTGATAGCAGCCTTTCGAACATCATTTCTGCAACCATCGCGTTGAATACTATTGCTCCGGTCGCCGCATTTGACGTGACGCCGGACAGCGGCATTGCCGGAGAGACGTTATTTACATTTGACGCCAGCAGCAGCGAACACCCATTGGGGCTCTTGCTGCGGTGGGATTGGGACGGTGACGGTCAATTCGATACCGATTGGTCGTCAAATCGCACGGAACATCATCAATTTCGCTTCGGTGGGGGCAAAAAGCAGGTAAAACTGGAAGTGCAGGATCCCAGCGGTTGGATCGCCACAGCCACGGCGACCATCACTGTCTATTCGCGCCCATTTCCCGAATTCACCTATGTTCAGGATCCTCAAAATCCATTGCGCATCACCTTCGATGCCTCTGGCTCTGGCGATTATGAGGACGGAAACCAGTTACAATTTCGCTGGGATTTTGATTCTGATTCCGTCTGGGACAGTGGGTGGAACCAAGAACATACTATTATCCACCAATTTGAGCCCTTCGCATCGACGTACGTCACTCTGGAGGCAAAAGACCGCCAGGGGTTGACCAATCGCTATGTTGCCCTGGTCAGCAATGGTTTCGATGATATGATCTATATTCCCGCTGGCGAATTTGTGATGGGCAGCGACAGCTTTGACATTGACGAGCGACCAGTGCATCGGGTGTTCCTCAACGATTTCTGGATTGATCGGTTTCCGGTAACCAACCAGAAATACGCGCGATTTTTGAATGACTACGTTCAAAAATATCTTGACCGAAGTGCTGATATCGCCAGGTTCATCGATCTCAGCGCCAGTGGAGTGAAGATCCGATACGAGGCTGGCGAATATGTGGTTGAACCCAGCTATGAAGATCACCCAGTGACGCATGTCACCTGGTATGGCGCAGAAGCTTATTGTCACTTTTATGACAAGCGTTTGCCGACCGAGGCGGAGTGGGAAAAAGCCGCCCGCGGTCCAGATCAACGCCTATTCCCCTGGGGCAATGAAGTCGATAGTTTACGAGCCAATTACTGGGACAGCGGCGATCCGTACGATAATGAGACCACGCCGGTTGGTTTCTATAATGGGCGAAACCACAATGGATTTCAAACCAATGACAGCCCGGGATATTATGGCACATACGACATGGGCAGCAATGTGAAAGAATGGGTGTCCGATTGGTATTTGCGCACCTATTATGCCGAAAGTCCGGCCAAAGACCCTACTGGTCCTGCTACTGGTGCTCGAAAAGTGGTACGCGGTGGAGGCTTTTTGTTTCATCCTGAAGCCAGCCGGACTACTTGTCGCTATTCGCTGCCGCCAGACCGGTCATCCGCATTCATCGGCTTTCGTTGTGCCCGTTCGGCATCAAAATAATAGTCTATTTCTCAGTCGAACGAGCTATTGTTGCGCGCAGCGATGTTTGGCTGGTTGACCTTGCCCCTTAATTTCAATTGCCCAAAATTTATTGTGCCCGCAAAGAAGAATCCAGAACCAATAACCATGATTTATTGGGGTTGTTCGATCCCATACGCTTCCTTCTCTTTTTTCACCTCGACCGATTTTTTCTCCTTCGAGTAGCCCAAAAATTTCAAAATGCTATTGAATCCCTCGGTGCCGCTGCTGATGATCAATGCAGTGATGATAATGTCCCAGATCTGACCACCCGCATAACCTAACGGATTCAGCACCCGAAGCCCTGCATAGATCGATAGCACCAAACCAGCGATAAATGACAATGGTTTCAAAACTGCACCTTTGCGTTCCTTGAGCCAGAAAAAAATTGGGTCCAATACTTCAATCAGCTGCTGCAGTCCCAATGCCGCTGCCAAAGCTGGGGCAAATGCAATGACTAAATTTTCCATAGCGCCTCCACTTTGTTCGATTATTGAAACCGTTATTTGAGAAACCAATTTTTGTTCGATTTGCCAGCACTCGGACAAAAAGACCTGGTGGGTGGATAGATGGAGAAGCGTTCAATCATCAAAAGGATCCTCCAAAATGTCTATTGAAGCAGATTAAATCTGAAGGCCGAGAGACATGACTGTTCGGTGAAACCAGACAATATGATGATTTGGATCATTGCGACTGTCGATTGGCCGTTCTTGCTTAGGACTAAATATATTAAATCTTCGGAAACATATCAATAAAAAATAATCTTTGTTCAATAAATTTTACTTGCCATTTTTAGAAAAAGTATTTATATTTAATCTACTTTTTATCTCTCCATACTATCGTTTTGACATCTAATGAACTGCTACGGAGGTGGCACAGAGGTTTTTATCGAGAATGTGCCCTTTTTCGTTTTAATTACAAATGAACACACATCTTTTTTAACAATGATCAGCGCGAGGCGGTAGCGTTGTCAGTTGCTTTTTTTTTCATTGCTCCCCATCGCGATGTAGGGATTGTTTTTTTTAATTAAAGGATAGTTTTATCGCTTTGCCTGCAAATTCCGTTACAAAAATTGCGAATCACATCTTTGCCAGTTTAGCTCGAGCGTTTCCCATTGCTTGTGCATCGGATGAATTCTATTATTTTCCGCAAGTTCGGCTTTCGGATTTATCATGGCAGGTGTGGGATGACTTTTCTTTCGATCGAGTGCAAGAAACAGCGAGGCAGCTGAGCAATTGGGAGACCCAGCTCGAATCGATGGATTTAAGCCCTTTGGGTCCAGATGAACTCATTGAGCTTGCCCTCCTCAAAAAGTTTGTGACAACGTTGCGGGAGCAATTGGTCGAAATCCGCTTTTGGCAACGGCAACCCTCTTTTTATTTGATGCTTGCCAATCTGGGAATGGCAGAGGCAATGGCCGCCTCCGATCCAGCAGCGAAACATCACCGGGCGCAGAGCCTACCGTCCTTTTTCGAGCAAGCGAGCAAAAATCTCGAGGATGTCCCAACCTTGTTTCAAGAGATCGGTCTTGCGATGATTTCCGATACCCAGCAATATTTCACTTCGCTGCGTCCCATAGTGCCAGAGCTTCGCCGTAGCCAGGAGGCGTTAATGCGATTCGCTGATCGCCTTGTGGCGCTGCAGACGAGGCCGGATTTTGCCCTTCCGGGGGAGTTGTTGCACCGGGTGGTTCGGGATCATCTGAATTCGGGATTGGATCTTCAGGAAGTGGATGAACTGCTCGATCTTGAGATCGCTGAGATGCAGCGCGTGATGGATGCTGAGGCGCGCCGATTGGTTTCCAGCAACGAATCTGGTTCCAATACCCCTCTCTGGACCGCAGCCATCCGTTCGCTTCCAGCCCCAGCGCTCGGCCCAGATGGACTCATCGGGCTGTATCGCGAGGCAGTGGATAGCCTGGCCCAGCATTGCGTGGAGCAAAAGCTGATTCCACCCGACCTTCTGGTCAATTGTCCAGTGACGATTGCACCAGTGCCAAGCTATCTCGAAGCTGTTCGCACAGCGTCAAGTTATTCGGTCACTGCAAAGCACCCAGCGGCCGGGGGCACTTTTTACGTTCATCATGCAGAGGTCGCCGGCGCAGAAAATCGAGAGCGATTGCTCGAATATCGGATGCTGGCAGCGCACGAAACCTTCCCTGGGCATCATGTGCTGGATACATTTCGTTGGAATCTCCAGCAGCCAATCCGCCGGCATATTGAGCAGCCGATCTATTATGAGGGATGGGCTTGTTTTGCCGAGGAGCTCATGCGACTCACTGGCTATTTTTCTCAACCGGCGGACCGATTGCTATTAGCGAAACGCCGCTTGTGGCGTGCTACTCGGGGCAAAGTGGATCTGGCGCTCCAAACTGGGAAAATGAATTTCGCCGCAGCCAGCGATTTCCTGATCAAAACGGGAACCAGCACACGATGGGCTGCCGATTCGGTGCGGAAATATCCGCTGAACCCCGGCTATCAATTATGCTACGCCGTTGGCTTGCGCCGCTTTATTGACCTATATCATCGCTTTGGCGATTCAAATGTGAGAAGCTTTACCCACACCTGCTTGCAACAGGGAGAAATCAATTTCGCCGACCTGGAATCGATCTTGATACAGCAGAGTCGATTCGATTCGCCGGCATAAAATTCATTGCAATTTTGTTCAGCTGAGTGAACCAGTAGCAGTTGCGAGCAAAAGCTTTGCGCATTCTGAACCGCTGCGATGTACTGTTATCAATAACGTTGCTTCGGCAAAATTTCAACCCACATGCCGCTTGATCTGGTGGTCGGCTATGGATCGGGCCAAAATTTGATCCAGGATTGGTGGGCGTCACGTCGATGGATTTTCATTTACCAGATCGGATGATTTATGCAAACAAATCATGCTAATGTTCATCATATCAACAGTCATTACAGGAGCACATCTATGGAAAACTTCAATGGCTATCATTCGGAATGGAACCTGGGGAGCCCCGGGGGATGGGATTACCAACGGATCAATCAAGGGATTGGCAAGGCAATTTGGCAGAAATACTTTAAGCCGCAGCTTGATCTGGAATTGGATTTCGATCATCCGTGGCTGAACCCGGTGCAGGGCTTTGTGAACATGCTGGTAAATGTCTATCGATCGCGCCAGGGCCGCAATGCTGGACTGATTGCGGTTGTGGCCGAGGAAGAGACATTGCAGGACGTGACCGAGAATCAAAATCTGGTGAACCATCTCAATGCAATTGATGGGTTGCAGGCTGCGCTGATGGCGCCGCAGGAACTGGAACTGAAAAATGGCAGCGTACAATGGCATGGCAAAGATGTGGCACTGATGTTTGTGGATTTCAACACCAATGTGCTGTTGGAATTGCATCGGAAACACAACCTGCGGCCATTGCTCCAGGCAGTCCGAAATCACCAGGTGATCAATCCCCGCGGCACCGAGCCGATTAACTCCAAAGGTCTGTTCGAAGTTCTCACCGATCCACGGTACTATGATCGCTTCCCCGAAGAAATTATCCGACGAACACCCTGGACCCGGCAATTTTATCCGCGTAAGACCACGGGTCCGAACGGAGAGGTGATTGACGATCTGGTCGAGTGGACCCGTGCCAATTGGGAGCGATTGGTGCTGAAGCCGGAGCGGGGCTATTCTGGCAAGGGAGTCGCCGTAGGTGGCATCCACAACAATATCGATGACATCATCGAACGTGCCTTGAAAGACGGCGGCTACAATGACTACATCGTTCAGGAGAAGATCCCCCTCAACCTTTGGTCGGAATGGATGCCGGACATCGACCCGGCAACTGGCACCGTGAAGCTATACCAGAATCAGACTGATTTTCGCTGCTTATTCGGCCAGGACGGGCTTTATGGTTTTCTGGGCAGATTCGGCAAGGTACCCACCAACGTGGGTAGCGGTGGCGGCGTTCAGCCTCTGGCCGTATTGCGTTCTGACCAATCGATCGCTGAAGCCACCCGCATGATCAATGATACGATCCTAGGAGCCGACCCAGCCTTCGTTCGTCAGGCCGTTGAAGAGCAACAGCGCATGGCGCTGGATCAAAAATTCACGTATCTTTTAGGGCCGATCAAAATAGCGCTGCGGCCAAGGCTCATCACCCTCGATCAAATGAAGGCCCTGGAGAGCTATGCCAGAGGAATCTGGGAATCGTGCTTGACCTTAGAACAAATGTGGTTGTCTGAGGAGCTGGAAATTATTATCTGCATCGAGCCGGAAGAGCTGGAGATCATCCGCACCCAGCCATGGTTGGGATCCCCAGCGATCTTCGCCTCAGATGGGTTATTTAGTTTTGGAGCACATATCGAATGAATTTTGAAGTCCAAAACGACTGGTGGAAGGATCTTTTCGATGACATTTATCTGCTGACCGATGCACGATCAGTTTGCGATGAAGAACTCACCCGGCAGGAGGTGAACTGTCTCGAAAAGATCCTCAACCCGAACAAATCCGATACGATTCTGGATCTGTGTGGCGGACAGGGCCGGCATGCGATGGAACTATCGCGCCGGGGATTTACCAACATCATCGTTTTAGATTACTCTCCTTATCTCACCCGACTTGGTCAGCAACAGGCCAGGCAAGCGGGCTTTAGCACCCAATTCATTCAGGGTGATGCCAGAAACGTGGGCTTTCGCGAGGCAACTTTTCGCTATATCATCGTGATGGCCAGTTCCTTTGGCTATTTCATCGACGAAACCGAAAATCTCCACATCCTCCAGGAAGCCCATCGCCTGCTTCAACCCAATGGAACGCTGTTATTAGACTTGATCAATCGCGAGTATATGCTGAAACGGTTCAAACCGTTCTCCAGCCATCAGGTCAATGAGGACATCACCGTCCAACGGGAGAGAGTCCTGGGGGATGACATTATTTTTAGCAAAGAGACGGTGCTCTCGGCCACAAAGGGACATATCCGAACCAAAACGTATTGCACGCGGCTCTATTCTCCCCAGAAAATTTCGGCATTGCTGTTTTCGGCGGGATTTTCATCGGTGGAATGCATGAACAACTTCATGGATCGGGATGCCAATGGGGATTTCGGCTGCCTCACCAACCGAATGATTATTCTGGCCAAAAAAGCTTAGCCCACCAATGACTTGGGGCGAATTGGGGAGACCAGAAGCGACATGCTCGGCGCCATTCGGCGAGCAGGAATCCTATTTTGCCATGCTATTCAAGTTAGGCAGCCATCCGACCTGCCGCTGGCTGAGGGACAATGCCTTTCAGCCAGTGGGCTAATGCTTCAGCGCCGCAGCGATCATTAAGGTGACCTTTAGGCCATTCAAATCACTGCTAACACCAGCATAGGGTTGTCGGGCCAAATAAGCATGATAGTCATCTGGAAAAATGTGGGTCCCCTGCTCCATCTTTTCTGCGCTGCGATCCTGCAACGGATGGGTTCGTCCAGCCGTCGCGATCGGATAGCTCACGCGCACAGTCAGGATCACAGGATCGCGATAGATCCCTACCACGAGCCCCAGGTCCATAGCGTAGGCAGATTCACCCAGATACGTCCCGTTGAGCGACTTGTTTGGGACATTTTCATCGTATGGATTGGAGTAGCGGCTCGTTAACGTGATCTCCCGATTAAAGAATACCAGAGCCGTACCATTCACGAAGACGTTTCCGACCGCGTAGCCGCATTCAGCTCCGAGATAGAAGGCGCTCTGTCTCAATTCCAGCTTCCGGCTCTCTCCGATCTGAAAGCGCGCCAGGTCTTTCGCGGTATGATATTGAAATCCGACCAGGGCCGCATAGCTCAGCCGATTCAGCTGGCGGTAACCCAATTCCCAGCTCAAGCCCATTGCTTGATTGAGACCGTGCAGGCTCGAGGCCAGATATGGGGCATACGTGGCATTATAGGTCGTCTTGAATCGATCCAGAGCTTCGGATCGATAATTGGCGCCATTGAAGCCCATCCCCAACACCAAAAATTGTTGGGCATTCGCGCTGCTCCATGTGACCAGAAGCAGCAAAATGGCAAAAATTTTTTTGCACATCATCTCACCTATTGGAAAAGGTCGGACCTTTCGATTGAACCCATTTAGGCAAAGCCCGATGATCTGACGAGCCAATTTCTAACGACCAATCCTGCGGATAGAGCGTAACGCGCGCTCGGCACGGGCGCGCAGATCGCGATCGCCGCTCTCGCGGATAAGTTTTTCCAAAATTGGAATAGCCTCGAATACATGAAGGCCACCTAATAGCTCCACTGCGTGAGATTTCACCCCTGGGGGCGAATCTTCAACACAATCCATTAACTTTCGATGCAACAAGGGATCTTCCGGTTGGCAGCTTCTCCAGGCATCGAATGCGGCATTGCGAAGGTGCTCATGATATTTTTCTTCCGCAAAGGGCCGAATATCCGAGAGGAATCGAGGATCGCCAATGATTTCAAACCCTTTCAGACAGGATAGCCGAATCTCATCATACCAGGAAGGTCGATTCATCTGCTTGCGTATGAAATCGCCACTGGTCTCGGGATTCGTTCGGGCAAGCGCCACGATCGCGGTGGCGACCACATCGCTATGCGGGTCATTTCGAATGATCTGTTTCAACATTGGTTCTGCCACCGGCAATTCAAAACTCGGCATGGCCAGCACCGCCGCTTTGCGAATGTGATAGTCCTTAGCCTGCAACGCTTGCGACAGCAGCCGCTTTGCCTCAGGCGAGCGCAACTCGCCTAACAGTCGCGATGCTTCCGCCTTCAGCCCCCAAAAATCGTTGCCAGAAAGAATGGCTTCTATGACTTGCAAGGACTTTGGGTGCGTCGGAAAACGATGGGCCAGTTGCCGCAATGCCCAGATCCGCCCGGGCAGATCATCGTGCTGGATTTGATAGATCAGCTCTCGCAGCGATTTATTAAATTTGACCTCGGCCACCAGCGCGCCTTTGCCATCGAAACTGACCATCAGCGGTGCTTCGGTGCAGTCCAACAGGAACTGATCGACACGATTCTTGACCCACACGGTTTCCGCTTTTTGACCAGAAGGCGTGGCAATTGTGATCTCCACTGGCAAGGTGAAAAAATCCTGGCCTTCGATGATCGGCTGAACCTGTTTCACGGTCAAGTCCACCGCTTTTCTGCCGGGCAGATATTGGTAGTTCACTTCGAATATTGGATAGCCTGCACCATAAATCCAGTCATCAAAAAACCAGTCCACATTTTTTCCCGTCACGTCCTCGATGGCAGTTTTGAATTCGCTGCTGATGACATTCGAAAATTGGTGTTCATGGAGAAAATGACTGAGCGTGGCGAAAAAGGCGTCATCACCCAGAATTTCCCTCAGCGTATGGAGGACAAGCGCTCCTTTGTAATAGGTAATTTCGATGATATAGACTTCGCCAGGAGTGTCATAATGCGCATACTCTAAAGGCCGGATCTGATGATTTTTGGCGACATAATTGAGATAGCGATCCAGCGCCTCGCGACGCACCAGATCGAACGCGTCTTTGCCAAGGTGGAATTCATCCCAGAGCATATTGCAATAAGTGGCAAAGCTCTCATTAAGCCAGATATAACTGAGACTACGGCAGGTGATATTATTGCCGAACCAATGATGCGCCAGCTCGTGGGAAATCAATCCGTCGGCTGACCACACTTGATAGTATCGATCGAAATCTGGCGGACCGAAATTATCTGGGGCAGAGGCGTCTCGGAGGACCGAGATTCGATGCCCAGAGGCCGACGTGTGTTCCATGGCTCCGATGGCATAATCGGGAAAGGCGACTTGATCATATTTATCCCAGGGGTAGCGGTAATTAAAGCGATTCGAGAAGAATTCAATCATTTTGGTGGTGTTGCGAAACGCATACGCGCCTTCGTTCAACCGGCCTTTGGGAACCCAAAAGCCGAGCGGGATCGTTCCGAACGCTGGCGCTAACTCGCCTCGCTCGAACTCCCCGATATAAATCGCCATTAAATAATTGGCATGTGGCAACGTCTGCTTCCAATGAAAGGTGCGCTGACCATCTGCTGTCTCGGTCAGCCCCATGAATGTCCCATTGGATATAACCTCATAGGGCGGTGGCACCGTCGTCAAGGTCTCGGATGAAAATTTGTCATTGACGTCATTGTAAATGGGCAGCCAATTGGCAAGCAGCCCTCCCTCGCCATAGCTATAAATGAAATATTGGCCTGGGCGATCATGATCTTTTAAAAAATAAAGCCCAGCATTGGGCTGAGCCGAATAGCGAATCGCGACAACCAAGGTGTCCTGCCAGGAATAATTGCGCCCCAGATTGATCTTTAAGCAGGTATCTAATGAGACAAAGGCCAATGATTGAGCATGCCCTGGCCGAATGAGTTGCACATGTTCGATATCCAATCGGATGGCATCCAGTTCCAACGATTGGGCCATCATGAGCGGACGAAACGCGACGGTGGCCGTGCCATGAATTATCCGCTGATCAAAATCGAATCTCAACTCCGCTCGATAGTGAAGGATATCTATCGTTCGCTCGCGGACGCGCTGCAACTTGCCATTGGGCAACATCTGACCGATAACGGTCCCATAAAAATTGAGCAGCAGATACAGCACCCAAAATTTCCTGAACGCTCTCATCAAATCCTTTTTCTCCCATGATTGTGATTGGCGATTAAAACCGAGATGAATGACAAAATTAATTTAGCAATAAAATAACCATAGTCAAGCGAAAAAATGAACCCGAGTATCCCGCGCTTCGATAATTTCAACCAGTGGAACGAAAGCTCCACGGATAACAGCGCCACAAATCACGCAGCTTCACCATCCAACTCGCCGATTGAACCGCGGCAACGCAATTTTTCGCCGGATAACTCCTAATCAGGGAAATGGATGTCCAGCAGTTTCAGCATAACGCCCAACGAGGGATGGTTCGGCGCTAAACGATCCCCTCATCCATTCTCCTCCAATCTTTTATTTCATATTTCCCTCGAACTGTATTAGGAGCGCTGTTCGGCTGGCTGTGTCAAAACCGGAAAAAAGGTTGATTTTGATGATCGGCTTTAATATATTATGACCGTTTTTTTATCATCTGTTTCCGTTGTAAATTTCTCAAATGAGCCTGAAATATCACGCCGTCCACCGATTGGCGATCAGTAGCACTTTTGACAAATAAGCTGGGAGAGCGGTTCACTCTGAGGAGCCGTCCATTGACGGTTCATCCAGAAGGATGTCCATCGCTGAAGGTGACGCTCATGTCCAGCGACGGGACAGACATTTAATTCTTCGTTCGCAGCAAGGGCGCGGCCCTATGGAATGCGGCATGAAACCACTGGATCACATTCGTCCTCGTTGCGAAACAAAATAGCAGGCTAAAATGCGATGCCGTGCGCCAACCGGCGGATGGGCATCTCGATATTGATTCGACTTGAAAAAATCAACTTTTAAATAGATTCCAGCATTCGGAGCGATGACATCGCCGAATTGAATTTTGGATTTTGGATCAGAGACGGATTAGGTATGGCATTGTCCTGATCCATCATTTGGAAAGAAATCTTGATGCTGAACCGAATTTCCACACTGGATGCTGTATTTATCGCTTTGATGGCGGCCTGTGGTCTGGCTTTAAAGCCTATCGTTGGACCGCTATTCAAGTTGGTCGGCTCGGCCTTCCTCATCCCCTCTGGCTCGCTGGCAGGGGCGGTGTACATGATCTGGCCTTCGCTTGCTGTTCTCACGGTGAGGCGTGGTGGTGCCGCAACTTTGGTCGGAATCATTCAGGGGATCATTGTGCTGGTGACCGGCATTTACGGCTCCCATGGCATTCTGTCATTGCTGACCTACACGGTTCCAGGTGTCACGATCGATCTGGTCTACTGGCTAATCCGCGGTTTCCGAGCGCGATGGTTGATGTTTTTGCCCGGCGCTTTTGGCAATGCCGCCGGCTCTGCCATTGTTGGAATTATTTTCATGCATATTCCCCTGCTCCCTTTGATCATCGGCTTGATCCCAGCTTTTGTTTTCGGCGGGATCGGTGGCTTGCTCAGCCTGTTGCTCTATACCGGGCTGATCGAAGCCTTTCCAATTTTCGATAAAACCAGGTCGCGATAATCCATGCTTCTAAAAATCGACAATATCAATTTTGGCTGGCAGGACTCGCTGTTGCTGGAAGGCATTACAGCTCAATTAATGCCTGGGGACACTGTGCAATTGATGGGGCCAAATGGGGCTGGAAAAACCACCCTGATACACCTCATCGCTGGGCTGATCCCCCACTTTCATCGGGGCGCTATATTGACTGGCGACATCTTCATTCAAGGCCGCTCCATCATGGCTGATCCCCCAAAAACCTTTTTCCCATTGATCGCATACATCCCCAGCCTGAATTTGGATTTCTTCTTGCTCACCGAATTGTTGCACCAGGAGTTGCAATTGACTGCTGCCATTTTAAAAATCGACCCCCGAATTGTGGAACAGCGAATTCAAGAATTTTCCGATTTTTTTCCAGCCGTGCGGTCCATCAGCCATGTCCCTTTTAAATCGATGCCACAGGATCAAAAGATCTTAGCTCTCAGTTTGATCTTTTACTTGCAACGAGCACAGCTTTATTTATTCGATGAGATTTTTCCATTGTTTTCGGAGCATGGGAAATGCCAATGGTTGGAATTTTTCCGCTGGTTGAGCAGGTCCGGCTGCGCGGTGATTTTCGTAGATCATCAACGCGCCACAAACCATTTCAGCAAATGGATCTTGAACGACAAACATCTGGTGCAAGGATGATGAACTGGCTAACCCGGCATTTCGAGATTGGCAGAAACTACCTGATTGCCCAGCAGCATCGCGAGCAGCTCAACACGCTGATCTTTGAGCGATTGGTTGCTCCTTTCCAGATCGGGCGAAAGCAGCATCTGTGGGGCGAATTAGCGCGGCAGTTGCCGGCGATCGGCCGGCGGCTCGGATGGGTTCCCAACCAGATCCAAGCGCTCTTTTTAAATAGGACGGTCGAAGAAGAACTTGCCGATGCGGCTGGAGCGGCCGAGCGCTTGCTGCGCCCACAGGATCGCCATTTCGAATTGGCAAACCACCTGCTCGATCAACTGCGCCTGTCGCACCTTGCCCATCGGCCACCCTTGTCGCTATCGGAAGGCGAAACCAAAATCGTCTGGCTGCTGACCCAATGGGTCAAATCGCCAGATTACCTGGTCATCGGCGATCTCCCGGCCAACTTGTTCGCCCCAAAAGTGGCCGAACTGACCGATTTCATCCTGGCACCATCCAATCGTCGCTTCGGCCCAAAAACGATCATCCTGGGCTATCAACCCGATCAGATCGATTGGTGCCGTCATATTTTAGCCCGATCAGATTGGGTGAAACTACCGTTTACAGCCGATATGGGAGCCGATGAACCATGACCGTGGTGCGCGCTGATTTTCATTTTTTCACGATCTTATTGCTTGGCTGCTCCGCGACGATCTGGGCAGTGGCCGAAACCAGTTATATCATGCCGATCCTGTGGCTCATCATTCTTTCCACCTGGATCATCTTCACGGCGCCACAAGAATTCAAAATGTTTTTGCGCCGCGTCTCGCAAATCGGCCTGGTGCTCACCGTCATCTCCCTGGTTCACATTGCATTTCGGCGCCAGGGCGAAGTGATCCTCGCCATCCGAAGCTGGCCTGTGGTCTTTTCCGACGGCCTGCGCGAGGCGATCTTGCTCTGGATCCGATTTATGATTATCTTCATGCTGGCTTATATTTTCAGCCGAATCTCGTTTTATGAATTCTTATTGTTTTTAACTCAGCTCCGAGTGCCCCTATCATTCAGCTTGTTGCTGCTCACCACACTGAAATTCATCCCTTTCATTTTTCAAGAAGCAAAGAAGGGATTATGGACGATTCGATTTCGTGGCATCGATATTGGTCAGTTAAGCCTGAGGGGTAAATACTTAACGCTTCGAAAACTGCTGCTGCCACTGCTCATACGCGGGATCCATTATGCTGCGTTTTCGTCGCTGGCGTTGGAGCTCCGAGGCTATGGCGCCGTTGATCGGATTGCCATCCCGCAGTCTTATCCACTAAGGGCTATCGATTATGGCGTGGGATTGTTGATCGTCGCGATCAATCTCTGTGGGCTGTTTTTCTTGTGACCAATGTTGATGAAAAAAGATTATGGATTATCCCAGCAACAATACAAATCTCAAGAAGCGGCGCTATTTCTGGGAGTGCACTGGGCAATTGCTCAACGGAAGATGAACTCATATCAAATACTTAAATTGTAAGGGATCCGTCTCAAAAAGCTTATAAATCGAATTCTTTTGCTGCATGATTGGCTCGGTCATCGACGGCCGATCGCTAATTACAGCATATTCATTACTCATCTTTTTATCAATTTGGAGAGAATCCATCATGTACGCTTTGCAGATCGTCGGCTATCACAAATCTGGCAAAACAACTACTGTCAGCAAACTGGTTCAGCGCTTAAAGCGTGCGCAAAAGTCGGTAGCAACCCTCAAGGACATTCATCGAGAAGATTTTGAATTAGATCCACCGAATAGCAACACCTATATTCACAAACAGGCTGGTGCAGATTTGGTAATTGCGCGCGGACCACGAGAGACCGATTTTCTTTATTATCGCCGAATGGAATTTTTGGAAATCACTGCCCAGATCGCAACCGATTGGTTGGTGGTTGAAGGCTTCAAGGAATTTCCGCTCCCCAAAATCGTCTGCGGCAAAACTGAAGCGGAGTTGGATGAGTTGATCGATCGGCGCACCTTTGCCATTGCCGGGGTTATCGCAAATGAAAAAAACGAGTATCGAGGGCTTCCAGTCTTTAATGTCTTGGAGAAAGAGCGCGCGGATGAGCTATTTGACTTGGTCATGGCAAAAGTGTTCCCGATGCTGCCCTATGTCGATGATGCCTGCTGCCAACGCTGCGGCTTGACCTGTGCCGGCCTGGTCGAAGCCATCATCCAGGGGGAAAAAACTTACCAAGATTGCCGCATCCTGGAGGGATCGGCGCGACTCAAGATCGGGCAGCGGGAGATAGCCATGGTGCCATTCGTCCAACGTATCTTGAAGAACAATATTTTGGCCTTGGTCAGCGAACTCGATGGGTGGCAAAAAAATCAGCGCATCGAGGTCATCATCGATGGAATATGCTGAGCTTGTCCGCGTAACCATTCGTCATTTCAGGCCATTTTCAATGTCCTCATTGGCCTTGGCAGCCTCTACCCGTAAATTGATCTCAAGATGGATGTTCGCTCCATAAAATTGAGGCACCATCATTTTTCTTCCCATGCAACAAAATATGAAATAACGCTGTTCGTGATATCATCACCGAATTGCCCGGTTTTAGGATAGTTGCCCCATCCGAAAAATTGCAAAAAACGTATCGAAACAAAAATTATGCCAGCACTTGGAAGTTTATGCTTGACAATTTGAGCGAATTATTTTATATTAGAAACCGATGAAACTGGATCATCATTAACCGATGATGGATCAAGCACATTCTGAGTTTCTGGCATGTGGGCGCCGGTGGTGCCTTTCTTATTGATGGCGAAAACATAAAACCTTTGAGAGTGCCGCACAGCTCTCGAAGCGATCCGTGATTGAACTCAACAAGAAGATGTTCTATGCCAGTGTCAATAGATGAAGTCGATCGAATTGCCCAATTGTCGCGGTTGAGATTCAGCGATGCTGAGAAACAGAAGTTGGCTCAGGAGCTATCTCAGATTGTCGGCTATATGGAGCAATTGAATGAACTGGATGTGACAGGCGTGCCGGCGACGTCGCATTGCATTGAATTGACCAATGTGATGCGGGATGACGATGTGGTTCCCTGGTTGACGACCGATCAGGCCCTGCAAAATGCACCAGCCCGGCATGGCGATTTTTTTAGTGTGCCCAAAGTGATCAAACTGGAATGACTGAAAAATTTATTTGACGGGTTATCAAAACAACCCATACACATTCATCGAGCTGAATCGAATATGAACGCAATTGGAATCATCCCAGCCCGCTACGCTTCGACACGATTCCCTGGAAAACCGCTGGCCGACATTCTGGGAAAACCGATGATTCAATGGGTCTATGAACATGCCAGCCTGTCGTCATTGTTGGAGCGCGTGATTGTCGCTACTGATGATCACAGGATCTTCAATGCGGTCAAGAAGTTTGGGGGCGAAGTGATGATGACGTCCCCGAACGCGGCCAATGGCACCGAACGGGTCGCGGAGGCGGCAAGACAATTGTCCGCGACATTTGTCGTGAACATCCAGGGCGATGAGCCGTTGATCGATCCGGCAGTGATTGACCAATTGGTTGTATTGCTCCGTGACAATCCTGAAGCCCCAGTGGGCACGTTGGTAAAGCGAATTACGGACATCCGTGATCTCAATAATCCCAATATCCCCAAGGTGGTAATCGACAGGGATTGCAATGCCCTGTATTTCTCGCGTTCTGTGATCCCGTTTTTTCGCGATGAAAAGGATCAGCGGCAATGGCTGAACAAATCAACGTATTATCAACATATCGGGCTATACATTTACCGGCGCGATTTTCTGCTGCATTTTGTCCAGCTTCCGCCATCCATTTTGGAACGCATCGAACAATTAGAGCAATTGCGGGTGCTGGAGAATGGATTTAAAATCAAGGTCGCGGTCACCGAAACAGATTCGGTTGGTGTGGATGTACCAGCAGATATCGATCGGGTGATTGCGCAGCTACATGGGAGAGCCGCTTGAAAGGTAACAATCATACCAAATACATTATCGTGACTGGAGGCGTGGTCTCTTCGCTGGGCAAAGGGGTTGCATCGGCGTCAATTGGCGCCCTGTTGCAGGCGCGAGGATTAAACGTCACGATTCTGAAAATGGACCCCTACATCAATGTTGATCCAGGCACGCTCAGTCCTTATCAGCATGGCGAAGTGTACGTGACCAATGACGGCGCCGAGACCGATCTGGATTTAGGGCACTATGAGCGTTTCTTGAATAAGGATATGACCCATCGCAACAACACGACCACGGGACAGATTTATTATACTGTCATATCTCGAGAGCGCAATGGGGATTACCTGGGCAAAACCGTTCAGGTGATCCCCCACATTACGGACGAGATCATGCGCCGGATTTTGGATCTGGCAAACGGCGAGGGGCAAACCGATGTTGTTATCACCGAGGTGGGGGGAACGGTCGGTGACATCGAAAGCCTGCCCTTTTTGGAGGCAATCCGACAGCTTCGGCTCGATGTTGGGCCGCACAATCTCATCAACATTCATTTGACGTTGGTGCCCTATATTCGTGCGGCGGGAGAACTGAAAACCAAGCCCACCCAGCATTCGGTGATGCGATTGCGGGAGATCGGTATTCAACCCGACATCCTGCTTTGCCGAGCCGAAACCAAACTGGACACCGATCTTAAAAGAAAAATTGCCTTGTTTTGCAACGTCCCCATCCGCGCCGTCATCGATGCCCCAGATGTTTCCACCATTTATGAAATTCCATTGATGTTTCATGAGGGCGGGTTGGACGATATCATCGTCGAGCTATTGAATCTCCATTGCCGACCACCGGATTTGAAGCAATGGGAGCAATTCGTCCATAAAATTAAAAATCCCGCCTCGGAAGTGACCATCGCCGTGTGTGGCAAGTATGTTGGGCTTCATGATTCATATAAAAGCATCGTCGAGGCTTTCATCCATGCAGGGGTGGCGAATAATGCGCGGGTCAATCTGAAATGGGTCGATTCCGAGCTGTTAGAGAAGCAGAAGGTAGCTGAAGTGTTATCCGATATCTCTGGGCTGCTGATTCCTGGCGGCTTTGGTGGACGCGGCATCGAAGGGAAAATCCGTGCAGTCCAATTTGCTCGTGAGAGCAACATCCCGTTTTTCGGCATTTGCCTGGGCTTGCAATGCGCGGTGATCGAGTTTGCCCGACATGTCTGCCAGTTGAAGGATGCCAACAGCACCGAGTTCGATGAATCGACCGCCCATCCAGTGATTGATTTGATGGAGGAACAGAAGCGGATCAAAGCCAAAGGCGGGACGATGCGGCTGGGTGCCCAGCCATGCGTCATTAAACCGGGCAGCAAAGCCGCCGCATCCTACGGCGCAGAGAAAATCAGCGAGCGCCATCGCCATCGGTTAGAGGTCAACAACAGGTATCGTCCGCTGCTGGAACAGCATGGGATGATCATGAGCGGCATTAATCCAGAATTGGACCTGGTGGAGATCATTGAGCTGAAAAACCATCCATGGTTTGTAGGGGTCCAGTTTCACCCGGAACTGAAATCGCGAGCCTTGAATGCCCATCCCCTATTTCGCGATTTCATCGCCGCCGCCTTGGAATATCAGAACAAAGCCCGGTAGCGGCGCATGCAGGCCGATGATCGGCCGTGAGCCAGCATAACATGAAGTTGCATTCGCCAGACCATTTTGATCATGCAACTTGTTCGCAGCAGCAATCGATGAACCCGAAAGAGATCTTACTTATGAGAACAGTTCGAATTCACGATATTACGATCACTGAATCATCTCCGTTTGTGCTCATTGCCGGCCCATGCGTCATCGAAACGGAGCGGATTGCGCTTCAAACGGCAGAGGAGATTAAAAAGATCACCGATGAGCTGCACATTCAGTACATTTATAAGTCATCGTACAGCAAGGCCAATCGGCAGAGCATCGACTCCTACACCGGGCCAGGCCTCCAGCAGGGGTTAAAGACGCTGGAGCGCGTGAAACGCAGCTATAATGTGCCGATTCTTACCGATATTCATTCGCCGCAAGAGGCCGCTCCAGTCGCTGAGGTGGCAGATGTCTTGCAGATTCCGGCATTCTTATGTCGTCAAACCGACATTGTGGTAGCTGCGGCCAAAACTGGCAAGCCGATCAATATCAAAAAGGGGCAATTCATGGCTCCAGAAGATATGGGTGCTATCGCCGCCAAGGCCGCGCATTTTGGCAATGAGCAGATCTTGTTGACGGAACGCGGCACAACATTCGGCTATCATAACCTGGTCGTTGACTTTCGCTCCCTGGTGATCATGAAGAACTTGGGCTATCCGGTCGTATTTGATGCCACTCACAGTTTGCAATTACCTGGTGGCGCGCGCGGGAAATCGGGTGGCCAGCCACAATTTATTTTTCCGTTAGCCCGGGCAGCTATGGCAGTGGGGATTCAGGCATTGTTTCTTGAAACCCATCCTTGCGTGGAAGAGGCGCTATGCGATGCAGCCAATATGTTGCCACTCCAAAAATTGCGATCGCTATTAATTCAATTGAAAGAATTGGATGACATGATCAAACAGATTGAGCATTGAATCTAACGGAAAAAATAAATAAGATCAAACTGCTCTTGCTCGATGTCGATGGTGTGCTGACCGATGGCAGTATCATCCTGGGGGAATCGGATCAAGAGTTCAAGATCTTCAATATAAAAGATGGATTGGGAATTAAGCTAGCCCAGGCGGCAGGACTGGAAGTCGGCATAATTACGGGCCGGACTTCGGCCGCAGTCCAACGCCGGGCTGAGGAACTGGAAATTCATATTTTGCATCAGGGCCAATCGGATAAGCGAACCGCTTACGAGCAGATTCGAGCTGAACTGGGGCTAAACGCCGATCAGATCGCCTTCGTGGGGGATGATCTCAATGATTTGCCAGTACTCCGACGGGTTGGATTGAGTTGCACGGTGGCGGATGCCAGCGAAGAAGTGAAGAAACAGGTGGATTATATCAGCCAACTGCCAGGGGGCAAAGGGGCAGTGCGGGAAATCATCGAATGGATCTTAAAGCGACAGGGGAAATGGGAAATGGTGATCCAGAAATTTCGGGCCGTTTAGGCTCGGTGAGCGATCGCTGCTTTAGTACTGGAGATGGAGGCTAATAGCAAAGGGGATTCAGAAACTTGCAGAATCAGGAGGTCAGCGATGACAATCAAAAGCAATTGGCCCATTTGGGCCATCATCCTGACGTCGATCGGAATTTTCCCCCTGTTTGCGCGGCAGACTCAGGATAGCAGCAAGGTCACCGTTGCTGTGATCGATTTCAAGAACAATAGCAACGTTTTTCGGTATGATCGATTGGAACGGACCATACCAGAGTTGCTTAAAACCGAACTTTCTCTGTCGACCGATATTCTGGTGGTCGAGCGTAACAAAATCGAGAGCATTTTGAAAGAGCAAGCCTTGGCTCAGGCTGGCGTTTTAGCGACAGAAGCGGCTCAGCAGGTCGGACGGTTGGCTGGCGCTGAGTATATCATCACTGGAGAGATCAATTCCATCAGTGGCACATTTCGGATTGATGCGCATCTGATCAAGGTTTCGACTGGCCAGGTTTCTGGGGAAAAAATCACCAGCTATTCGGATAAATACACCGAACTGATGATCAAAATGCTGGCCCAGAATATCATTTTTAATTTGACTGGCAAAGGGGAACGACGGCAATCCGTTAAATTGCGCGATTATCAGGCGCGGTGGGCCGGAGCTGGGATCCTTGCCTTGGCCGCTGCCACAGCGTTCTTCCACATGAAATATCGCAACGAATACGATCGCTATCACCAGATGAATTTATTTGGCGACTTCGACCGGGCCTATGACAATGCCAATCGATTTTATCGCGCGCGCAACATATCGCTTGTCGGCACGATCGCAGCAACCGTGGTGACGGTCGTCCTGTGGAAAAACGATCGGGATAAAAAGAATCGTATCTATGCGGGACGCCTAAAGAACCATTTTTCCATCCAAGGCATGGCAATGAAAAACGATCTGGAGACATTGATCGCATCCATCACCATTCAATGGTAGGAAAGGAACTATGAGAAACTTCACTTTTATTATCCTCATTGGGCTGGTGTTGGTTCGTTGTGATCGTCTCGACCGCGATAATCCGCTCGACCCCAAAAATCCCAAGGCTACTTTTGCGCAAATGGCCACGGTCGAACTGTTTGTCAACGATAGCACCGGCTATGATTACTGTCGCTATGCCATCGATGCCATCGAGAGATTAGCGCAGAAGACGAGCTATCAGGACAAGGTATATGTGCTGGAATATCATCTGACCAATCGAACCCTTGGCTGGAACGATAGCTACGCGCTGGATGAATTTAACCAGCGCTACTACAGCTATGTGCCCATCATTTCCGAACGGGGCATTCCAGATGCCATGTTCAATGGACTGATGATGCGCGTTCAGGGGGCTTCGATGGAAACGATTGAACAACGGTACGCAGCAGCGCTCGAGCCGCTTCTTGTTCGAACCAGTCCATTCTATATTCAGGCAATTAAAAAAATCAGCAACAACTCCATCGAGCTCGATGTGAGGCTTGCCATGTATGGCACGACAATGATGCAAAATCTGCATTTGATTACGGTACTCTATGAGGACCTGAACACGTCTGGCCATCGCTTTTTGGCTCGGAAGATTCTTCAAGAACAGATCATCACTCAGATCCAGCACGGCGAGATCCAGTCATTTCATGTTTCAGCGCCGCTGCCAGCGATCAGTGATGTCCAACGCCTCTATGCAATCGTGCTGGTTCAGGACCAGAAAAGTGCCAAAAAAGAAATTTTACAAGCAGCCAGATTTTAATGGCGGGAGGGTACTATGAATCGATCCATTATTTTTATTATGGCTGGATGCTTGTTGATCATGAACTGCAAGGCATTGGATAAGCTGCTCAACCAGCCGCCGGTCATCATTAGAGTGATGGCAGTACCTAAAGAGCTTAGCGTCAATGATACCACATTGTTGTCTGTCGAGGCCATGGACCCGGAGGGTGACTATCTTTTTTATAAATGGGAATGCGGCTTGGGAGGAGAGTTGATTCGGAGTATTTCAGACAGCGCGTTATGGGTGGCACCATCCAGGGCGGGACGCTATCCCATCACGGTCACCGTCATTGATGAAAACGGCAGCAAAGCGAGCGACCAGATTGTCGTGAACGTTCGGGATGAAACCAAACCGATCGTGTCGATCGTTCAGCCAGTTGAAAACCAAACGATCATCGGGCTGGGGACTTACCCGATATTCGTGACAGTAAGCTATCTCTGGTCGATCCATTCGGTCGACTTTTTTATCAACAATAAATTATCGTATACCGATTATTCCAGCCCATATCAATGGCTCAACTGGAATGTGACAGGCCTATCCGGGCGCACGACGATTCTGGTCAAGGCCTATGACGCGAAAAATTTATCCAATTGGGGAGCCGATTCAGTTCATGTCAACATTGAGGGCGTCATTCCGGTACCCAAGAGACAATGATGGCAATGATTGTTATGAGCAAAACGAACACTAGCACCGCGCTTCAGATGATTTCCATCGGTAAAGAGGTGATTCGCAAAGAAGCACAGGCGATTTCTGATCTGGAGAACAAAATCAATGCCGAGTTCGCAGAGGCTGTGGAATTGCTTGCCCAATGCAAAGGCCGGGTCATCATCTCGGGGATGGGCAAATCTGGCATCATCGGCCGAAAGATCGCAGCGACGTTGACCAGCACTGGGACAACCGCCATGTTTTTGCATCCGGCAGAGGGAATGCATGGCGATCTGGGCGCAGTGCACAAAGACGATGTGGTGATTTGCATCTCAAAAAGCGGGAACACCAGTGAGCTATTCCAGATTTTCCCAGTACTGAAACGGATCGGGGTGCCGATTATTTCGATCGTGGGCAATCGCCGATCACGGATTGCGGAGCGCAGCGACATCGTTTTGGATGCGAGCGTCAAAGAAGAGGCCTGCCCGTTCAATCTGGCGCCGACCTCCAGCACGACGGCAGCGCTGGTCATCGGCGACGCATTGGCTGTGGCGCTCCTGAAAAGACGCAATTTCACCGCTGAACAATTTGCCATGTTTCACCCTGGTGGAAGCCTCGGCAAAAAGCTGTCCGTGAAAATCGATGATGTCATGTTCACCGGGGATCGTATCCCCAAAGTGACCGAAAATTTGCCGTTGAAGCAAGTGATCTTTGAAATCACCGCCAAACGGTTTGGTTCAACCTGCGTGGTCGATGAAGAAGATCGATTGATTGGCATTATCACCGACGGCGATATTCGCCGGCTGGTCGAAAAAACCAAAGATATCTGGGAACTGAAAGCCAGCCAGATCATGACCCGAAATCCTAAAACCGTAAAGATCGGTTCTCTGGCCGCCGATGCACTTAAATTGATGACCGATTTCAGCATCATGCAGGTGATTATCGTGGACGATAACAATCATCCTCGAGGCATTGTTCATATTCACGATCTGTTGGAGGCTGGCATTCTGTGAGTTTCTCGTGGCGACGCATTCGGAAACGAATCAAGAATTGGCTCATCTACATGCTGGTGAAAGCTGGCTTGCGCTGGATCAATTCTGTATCCCGAGACACCGCCATAAAATTCCTGCAGAACTTGGCGCTATGTGGTTTTTACCTGATCCGATCTGAACGCCGAAAAACCATCGCTCATCTGTCGCTGGTGTATGGTTCCAGTCGCCAAAAAAGCACCATCCATCGCATGGCACGAGCGGTGTTCATCAATTTGGGACGGAATATGGCGGATGCATTTCGCCTGCCCTGCTACCATTCTGAGAACATTGATCGCTATGTCACGGCTCGGGGATTAGAGAAATTGGATCAGGCCCTGCTAAGGGGAAAGGGGGTATTGGCAGTGACTGGTCATATTGGCAATTGGGAACTGATGGGTGCCTATCTGGCAATAAAAGGTTACCCGATCAATGTGGTTGGCGCACCTATTTATGATCCCCGGCTCGACGCCTTGGTGGTCGGCAATCGGGAGCGCTCGGGCATGAAATACATAGCGCGCGGCAGCGCCACCAGGGAAATCCTGCGAGCCCTGGCTCGCAATGAAATCATCGGATTATTGATCGACCAGGATACCAAGCACGTCGAGGGCGTTTTTGTCGATTTCTTGGGCTTGCCCGCCTACACGCCAGTGGGACCAACGATACTGGCGTTGAAAACCCAGGCCGCTGTGGTGCCAATGGCCATTCACATCGGCTCAGATAATCACCATTATATCGAAATCGAAGATCCACTCCAGTTGGAGTACACGGGCGATCCCGATCGGGATCGTTTGGTCAATACGCAACGCTGTTCCGACGCTATTGCCAGATTCATCCAGAAATATCCTACCCAGTGGGTGTGGATGCATCAGCGATGGAAAACGAAGCCGAGTGACCTAACGCGCCAAAAAACTTAGTTCGATTGCCTATGTGGTAATGAAAATGATCACGATTCGACAAAAATTCATGCTCAACCCAGTTGGAAACCTGGAACCGCTGCTCGTCATCCTGGTTTGGGCGCTCCTCGTCTTTCATTGTTCTAAGAACGAGTCTCAGTTCACTGGTCAACAAAACATCGAGGAGATCCCAGATCAGGAGGGATGGAATTCCACCGTCACTACCAGCAAGAATGGCAAAGTGGCGGCGATCATCCGATACGGCCACATGCAGCGTTTTAAACAACGACAGGTGGTGGAATTGAACGGCCAAGTGACCGTCGATTTCTTTAATGAACAAGGCGTGCATACCTCCAACTTAGTCGCAGACCGAGGTAGATTAGATGAGACCAATAATAACATCGAAGCATTCGGCAATGTGGTAGTGGTATCTGATACCGGAATCACGTTAAAGACAGAGCGACTGCGCTGGGACAATAGCATTGAAAAAATCGTATCGAACGATTTCGTCACGATCATCACGGCCGATCAGGATACTTTTTATGGTAAGGGGTTCGAGTCGGATCAAAATCTCGAAAATTGGCGCATCATCGCCTTCTCGGGCAAAACCAGTCGCGGGCTGGACCTTAATCTGCCAATGGAGAAAAAAAAGCCACAAACCGATACCACGAGGACAACGCAACAATAGCGCTTTGATTATGGCGGTTATTCGATCAATGGAGACGAGCTAACGCATGAAAGCGGCTGTTGTCCATCAGCCAAGGAGGCAGCAGCCAGTGCACAGCAGACCAAATCAATCATGAATAAAATCATGAATAAAAGGAAGCTAATATTTTGCTGGATCATCGGATGGGTCATCAGTCTCCACGCTGGAGTCGGAGGGCCAGTTGGCGTCGGGCCGCATGGAGATGTCCAGCAACAAGAGGAGAAATTAGAAATCATCAATGCCGACACGGTGCGCTATTCCAAGAGCGCTGAGGGGGATTTCATCCGAATGATCGGCAATGTGCATCTGCGGCAGGGCGCTGCCGAGATGTTTTGCGGTGAGGCCGAGCACTGGCGTAACGCCCGACAGACCATTGTGCGGCAGAATGTGAGAGTCTATGATCGACACAAAAGTCTGTTCGCCGATAAGGTGATCTATTTCGGCGATCGTCAGGTATTTCAGGCTACCGGTCGCGTGCTGTTGAAAGATTCCTTGCGACAGGTGATCGCCGATCAGATCGCTTATGACAAAAATGAAGATCTCGTCACCGCAGAAAAAAATGTTGTAATAATCGACAGTATTAATTATATTCAGATCACTGGCGCCTTGGCAAAATTTGATAATGAAAAAGACTATGCGATGATCACTGGACGTCCGATCCTGATCCGGAAGGATTCGACTGGTGCAGAAACCTTGAGGATCGGGAGTTTCGTCATGGAGCTTTTTGATGGCGGAGCGAAAGCCGTGGTGAGCGATAGCGTAACGATCCAGCAGGGCAAAGCCAATGCCAGTTGTGGGCGGGCAGAATTTTATCGCGATCGGAATGAAATTCTATTGCTCGAGAAGCCAGTTGCCTGGCAGGCGGGTGATCGACTCACCGGAGAGGTCATCCAGCTTTTTATCGAGAACAATCAGCTGGTCAAAGCGGTCGTCAAAGGCCAGGCGGTGGTGACCTCGCGCGTGGACACAGTGGCTTGGGATCAGCGCGTCAACACGCTGACCGGGCAGCTCATTACGATGTACTTTGACAATGAACAATTGGTGCAGGTCACAGTTGAAAACCAGGCCACCAGCTATTATTACATCTATGAAGATGACGAAGAAAAGGGGATGAACAAAATCATCGGCGATAAAATCAGTGTGTTCATCCGAGATCGTAAGATTCAGCGAATTCTGGTTGAGAGCAGCCCCCAGCTTTCTTCGGGCACCTATTATCCGCCCAATTTAAAACCGATGATATCACCTGGGAAAGTTGAATGAAATTGAAGTTGCAAGCGGAAAAACTGGTCAAAATCTATAGCAAACGAACTGTCGTCAACGAAGTGAGCTTGTATGTTGAACAGGGCGAGATAGTCGGTTTGCTCGGGCCTAACGGAGCAGGAAAAACTACGACATTTTACATGATCACCGGCATGATCCGTCCCACACGAGGGACGATCTGGTTGAACAATCAGGAAATCACCAATTTGCCAATGTATCGCCGGGCAAAGATGGGCATCGGATATCTATCTCAAGAGTCGTCGATTTTTCGGAAGCTGACGGTTGAAGAAAACATCATGGCGATATTAGAGACCATGCCTCTCTCGCGCTCGGAACGGAAGCAACGGCTTGGAGAACTGTTGAATGAATTGAATATATCGCATTTGGCCAAGAACAAGGCATATACTTTGTCGGGTGGCGAACGCCGGCGCGTAGAAATCACGCGTGCATTGGTCACGAATCCGAAATTCATCCTATTGGATGAGCCATTTGCTGGGATCGATCCAATTGCCGTCGAGGATATCCAGACAATTGTCAAAGGGTTGACTCGGAAAGGCATCGGCGTGCTCATTACGGATCATAATGTCCACGAAACGCTTTCGATTACCGATCGGGCTTACCTGCTGTATGAGGGCGTGGTGCTTAAATCTGGCAGTTCAGAATTTTTGGCCAATGATCCAGAGACCCGAAGGCTTTATCTCGGTGAAAAATTTCGTCTGGACCGATAATCGCATCGCTGGAGGAGAGTTGTGCACAATCGCGCAACCCATTCGAACTCTGCCATCCCCAGCGCTGCGGCGGGGTTATTGGTCAGCCGTTATTATTCAGTCATACCGATTCTTTAATCATGAAACAGATGGATGGTAATATCGTGTTTGCGGAAGGGTGTATCAGACTATGATGAATGTAAATATCTCACAGCGAATGGGGCTTTACATGAAGCAGTCGCCCCAACAGGTGTTGCTGTCGACATTGCTCCAATTGCCAATTCTCAGTTTGGAGCAGCGGATCAAACTGGAATTGGAACAGAATCCCCTGCTTGAAGAGGACCTCGAACAAGAGGAAGAGCTGGAGCAGGAGATGGTAGAGGAGATCAAATTAGAGGAGCTGGAGCGCCGGGAAGGGAGCGATGACGAGGAAGAGGTCGCTGAAGAATTCAATGAGGACGAGGAAGAAATTGATTGGGATGCGATTTTAAATGACGAAGACAATTATGAGATTAAAGCGCCAAAAGATGAAAGCGCTGAGACATTCGAACGGCCGGAAGTGAGCCAGATCAGTCTCCCTGAATATCTATTGGAGCAGTTGAATCTCACCGACCTAACAGAAAAGGAACGAATGATTGGAGAATACATCATCTGGAACATCAATGAGGTCGGCTATCTAAATTACGATCTGGAGCTCATGGCGCAAAACCTCGATGTCACCGTTGAGGAGATCGAAAAAGTTCTCAAGGTGATTCAGAAATTTGATCCACCGGGTATTGGCGCAAGAAACTTGCAAGAATGCCTGTTGATCCAGCTCGAAGAGCTGCCAGAACGAAACGAACTGGCAATTGCTGTGATTCGAGATCATTTTGAGGATTTCAAGAACAAGCGCTTTGAAAAAATTGCCAAGAAACTGGGAATAACCCTAGACGAATTCAAAGAAGTGCTGAATATCATCACCAAATTGAATCCCAAGCCAGGGGAAGGATATCCCAGCCTGTATGACAATACCATCACCCCCGATGTTATTGTGACCAAAGAGGGCGATGACTTTAAGATCATTTTGAACGATTGGAATATCCCCCATTTGCGCATCAACAACAGCTACAAAAAGCTATTGCTGGACAAAAAGAACACGCCGAAAAAGACCAAGGAGTTCATTAAAAATCGGCTCGAATCCGCCCGCTGGCTGATCAATTCCATTCATCAGCGACGGCTCACCATCCTGAAGGTCGTCGAAGCCATTGTTCGTCGCCAGCGCGACTTTTTTGAAAAAGGTTCAAATTATTTGAAGCCGATGATTTTGAAAGATATCGCAGATGAGATCGGAATGGATATTTCCACTGTTAGCCGTGTGACCAATGGAAAATACGTTCAGACGGACTATGGTGTCTATGAATTGAAGCATTTCTTTAGCGAGAAAATTAAGCGGGATGACGGCGAGGATGTGTCGAATAAAGAGATCAAGAACCGCATTCGGGAGATCATCGAAAAGGAGAACCCGAAAAAGCCCTATAACGATCAGAAGATCGTGGCAATGCTGAGACAAGAGGGGTTTAATATCGCCCGGAGAACCGTGGCAAAATATCGCGAGCAGATGATGATCCCTGTCTCCCGGCTGCGCCGAAAAATCTGACATTGGACACTGACCGTCGGTTGCGTGAGCTCGAAGCCGTCATCTCGCCATCGCCTGGCAAGGGAAATAAGCTTAAAAACTTAGACATCGACGGATGCTTTAAATAAGAATTGAGAAGGATGATTATGAAGACAAGATCGACAACGATTCTTGGTATACGCCACAAGGGCAAGGCTGCCATGGCTGGTGATGGCCAGGTGACCTTTGGTGATACCATACTAAAAACCAGCGCCCGAAAAATTCGAAAGATGTACGATAATACTATCCTGGTTGGATTTGCGGGTGCCGCAGCCGATGCGCTGACATTGTTCGACAAATTCGATGCCAAGCTGGAGCAGTATAAAGGCAACCTGCCCCGAGCTGTGGTAGAGCTGGCCAAAGAGTGGCGCACCGACCGCTACCTTCGCCGGTTAGAAGCCCAATTAGCCGTGATGGATAAAGATCACAGCTTTCTCGTTTCTGGAACTGGCGATGTGATTGAGCCAGATGATAGTATTTTGGCATTAGGATCTGGAGGTCCATACGCCCTGGCAGCAGCCCGTGCGCTCATAAAACATACCAAGCTCAGTGCGAGAGAAATTGTTCAGGAAGCAATGCAAATAGCTGGTTCAATTTGTATTTATACCAATACCAATATTATCATAGAAGAGCTATAAAGGAACCGCATGGACAATCAAAATCGCGAATTAACTCCGAAGCAAATCGTTCAAGAATTAGACAAATATATTATTGGTCAGGATCGAGCCAAAAAATCGGTGGCCATTGCGCTCAGAAATCGCTGGCGCCGGCTTCAGGTTGAAGACGAGCTGCGCGAAGAGATCATGCCCAATAATATCATTCTCATCGGTCCTACTGGAGTGGGCAAAACCGAAATTGCTCGACGGCTGGCACGCTTGGCCAATGCACCGTTCGTGAAAGTGGAGGCTTCGAAATTTACCGAGGTGGGATATGTCGGCCGCGATGTTGAATCGATCATCCGCGATCTGGTGGATTTGGCGGTATCTATGGTGCGAAGTGAGAAAACTGCTGAGGTGGAGCAAAAGGCCGAGGAGTTGGCCGAGGAACGGCTGCTGGACATTCTACTCCCCCCGATCTCCAAAAGCGACGATAAAAGCCAGATCGAGGAGTCCGATGAGCTGAAGGCGAAATGGCATCGAACGCGCGAGAAACTGAGGCAGCAACTTCGATCCGGCCAATTGGACGAACGAACCATCGAAATGGACGTCCAGACGGAAAACTTCCCAATGATGCAGATCATTTCTCCCATGGGCGTTGAAGAAATGGGCTTGAACATCCAAGATCTTTTGGGACCGATGTTTCCCAAACGGATCAAGAAGCGCCGGATGAAAATTCCCGATGCCATGCGCTACCTGGCTCAGGAGGAAGCTCAGAAGCTGATCGATATGGAAGAGGTGATTCGGGAGGCGATCCAGCGGGTGGAAAACTCAGGAATTGTGTTTCTGGATGAGATCGATAAGATCGCTGGTGAGGACTCCGGCCATGGCCCCGATGTCTCTCGCGAAGGCGTCCAACGCGATCTGCTGCCAGTAGTCGAGGGGACCAATGTATTGACCAAATACGGCATGGTGAAATCCGATCATATCCTGTTCATCGCTTCCGGGGCATTTCACGTCTCCAAACCATCCGATTTGATCCCAGAGCTCCAGGGCCGATTCCCGATCCGAGTCGAGCTGGATAGCTTGACCACCGAGGACTTTGTCCGAATCCTGACCGAGCCAGAGAATGCGCTCATCAAGCAATACACCGCCATGCTGAGCACCGAAGGGGTGAAGCTGGATTTTACTGACGAAGCCATTCTGGAGATCGCCAAAATTGCCAGCGAGGTCAATGAACGGGCGGAAAATATCGGTGCACGCCGGCTCCACACAATTCTCACCACCCTGTTAGAGGACATCTTATTTGAAGTCCCAGATACAAAAATTAAAAAGATCACGATCACCGACAAGATGGTGCGAGAAAAGTTAAAGGACATCGTGGAGGACGAGGACCTGAGCCGCTATATCCTATAGCGCAGCGGATAAAATTGACGCGCCAACAGCGATTGTCTATCGAATCTCTACGACGCTACCGTTATGCCATCAATTTCTTATGATTGGCTTTTGATTTTTCTTTGATCGCCAGTCTGACTATGTTGGAACGCTGGATCGTTCGTATCTTTCGATGACATTCATTCTTAAACATTTATAATAACACATCACGGGTAACGCATCTTGAGATGAGGAGGTCACAGTGAACAAACATTTTCTTTCCATCGTAGATTTGACCAGAGACGAGATATTCGAAATTTTCGATTTGAGTCGAGAATTAAAGGAGAAAACCAAGCGAGGCGAGCCTCATCATTTGTTGAAGGGCAAAACACTGGCCATGGTCTTTGCCAAACCATCCGCGAGGACACGGATTTCATTTGAAGTGGGGATGTTTCAATTGGGCGGTCACGCACTCTATTTGGGCCCAAACGATATCGGTGTTGGCACCCGAGAGGCGGTGAAGGATGTCGCCCGTGTGTTATCCCGTTACAACGATGGCATTATGGCACGGCTATTCGGCCATCAGGACATTATCGAGCTGGCGCAGTACGCCACCGTCCCGGTCATCAATGGCCTGACCGATCTGCTCCATCCCTGCCAGATCATGGCCGATGCGTTCACAATTTTAGAACATCGAACAACGCTGGATAATTTGAAAGTAGCCTTCATTGGGGATGGGAATAATGTTGCCAACTCCTGGATCAATTTCGCATCTCGGGTCCCCATGACGTTAGCGCTGGCCGTTCCCGAGGGGTATGATCCCAATCCCGAAATATTGGCCAATGCCCGAAAAACTGGCGTAAGTGAAATTACGGTTCATCGTGATCCCAAAGAAGCCGTTAAAAATGCTGATGTCGTATACACCGATGTCTGGGCCAGCATGGGCCAGGAAGCAGAAGCGGAGAAAAGAAAAAAGATTTTCCAGCCGTTCCAAGTGAATGAAGCGCTGATGAAATACGCCCGTCCCGATACCTATTTCATGCACTGCTTGCCCGCCCATCGCAATGAAGAGGTCACCGATGGCGTGATCGAAAGCCCCAATTCGATCGTCTTCGATGAAGCGGAGAATCGGATGCATGTGCAGAAGGCGATTATGGTAAAATTAATGAAAACGAATTAGCATTTGGAATCGATCAAGTCACCAATTTCGACTATCACATTGCAGTTAGGCTTCCAACTGGAGTTTATTCAATCCTGATACTAAATCTAAAAATTTTTGGAGGAACATCGAGATAAAAGAGGCTTGTTAAATATCACCAATAAAGAGGTTCTTTATGAACAATAAAGAAAACAGCCCGTTTACTCCTGGAAGTCCTGTCCCTTTTGAACTTTTTGTCGGCAGAACCAGACAGATTGAAGAGCTCATTCGTTATATTAGTCAGATTCCATCTGGAAAGCAGGAAAATGTATTTTTAGTCGGAGATAGAGGAATAGGTAAAAGTTCATTAGCATCTTTCGTCCGCTACTATATTGCTACTCAGATGAACATCTTAGGGATTCATGTTTTTTTAGGTCGAGTTAATAGCTTAGAGGAGATGGTACGTCACGTTTTTGACCAGATCTTAAAAGAAATCAAAGGAGAGGCATGGTTTCAAGACGTAACTAAATTTTTTGGGAAGCACATTAAAGAGATAGGACTTTTCGGCATCTCGGTTACTTTTGCTCCTCCTGAGCAAGAGCTGAGAGAATTAGTAAAGCAATTTCCAGAAGCTCTTCACAATTTATTAAAAAAGGTAAAGGAACAAAAAAAGGGACTCTTTATCGCATTGGATGATATTAATGGATTAGCAGAAAAGAGAGAATTTGCAAATTGGTATAAAAGTTTTGTCGACGAGGTAGCGACTCACTATAAAGATTTTCCTGTTTTTATTATGCTGATAGGCCTTCCAGAAAAACGAGACCATCTTTCTGAGATTCAGCCTTCTCTTATGAGAATATTCAGAGTAGTAGAAATTGAAAAATTATCAAATGAAGAAGTTAGTAATTTTCTTTCGACTGCGTTTGAGAAAGCTGGCCTCGAGATAAAACCCGATGCTAAAGAATTGATGGTGAAATATTCAAGCGGCTTGCCACTTCTGATGCATGAGATAGGGGATGCTACTTTCTGGGAAGATAGAGATGGAATAATAGATAAAGAGGATGCAATAAAAGGAATATTGACTGCGGCAGAAAAAGTTGGGCAAAAATATCTTGATCCAAAAGTCTATCGAGCTATTCGCAGTGAACGCTATAAGTCAATTCTAAGAAAGCTGGGAGAAATCCCCATTTCTCGCAACTTCAAGAAGAAAGAGGTTGAAGCAAGGCTGAACGAAAGCGAGAAAAAAGTATTCCATAACTTTTTGAAAAGAATTAAAGAAGTAGGCGTTATTGAAGTTGATATAGAAAAAGAGAGAGGCACCTATCGATTTGTGAACGAAATTTACCCGATTTATATCGGTATGGAGAGCGAACGATCCATGAGAACTCGACATAAATGATGAGATGAATATTGGGAGTTTTGCCTCATTTCCAAAGAAATGAAACTTCTGGTACTCATCCAAATCCTTTGCTTGGGAGAAGAACCGCACTTTTTCTGGAAACGTTTTCTCATGTCAGCAGTTGCAAATATTTAAGAATTGCTTCAGACAATGCTTTCATCCCCTCATTGGGGGAAAAGGAGTTAAAGACCAAATATATGCAAATTACTATCGAACCTTATCAGCCCTCCTTTGCCGAAGAGTGGGACAATTTCGTCTGGCAGGCAAATAATGGCACCATCTTTCACACCCGACGGTTCTTGAATTATCATCCACCTGACCGTTTTGAAGATCATTCACTGATTTTCAAGAAAGAGAGGCGGGTGGTGGCGCTGTTCCCAGCTACGGTTCGCTTCGAACAGCATCGGCGCATCCTCACTTCGCATCGGGGCGCCTCCTATGGCGGTCTGGTGTCCAAATTCGATGTGGGGATCAAAGACACGTTCGATATCGTCGAAGCCCTGATCCACTATGCCAAGGAACAGCAATTTCAGGGCGTGGAGCTGACGCCACCGCCCATCATTTACTACCATCGGCCCAGCCATTACGTGGATTTTGCGCTGATCAAAAACGGCTTCGGCTATCGAAAAAGGGAAATTTCCAGCGTCATCCCGCTGACCTTTGGCGAAAGCGATGTGCTCTACACGTTCTCCCCAGAATCCCGTCGCGCGGTCAGGCGTGGGGTGAAACTGGGAGTCATGGTTCGAGAATGCGAAGAGTACGAGACCTTTTACCAGATCCTGAAACGCAATTTGAAGATGCGCCATAACGTGACCCCCACGCATACACTGGACGAGCTCGTGCTGCTCAAAAAGCTCTTCCCTGACCGCATCCGACTGTTCGGCGCCTTTGTGGAGCAGCAGATGGTGGCTGGCGTGGTGATGTTTATCACCAATCAGCGGGTGGTGCTGGCATTTTACATCAGCCATAACGAAGACCTCCAGCAGTACCGTGGCGTCAATTGCCTCTTTTTCGAGATCATCAAATGGGCCATTCGCGAAAAATATGCTTATCTCGATTTCGGCATTTTTACGGTGAATATGGATCCGAATTGGGGACTGGGACGCTTCAAAGAGAGCTTTGGCGCCCAGGGAATTTTTCGGGATACCCTGCTGAAGTATTTCGATTAGATTTGCAGCACTGGGTTGGCCAAGAGCGCAGCGAACAGTTCCAGGAACGATGGAACAATGGAGTGCTGGAGTAATGGAGTTCTGTTGGAATGATGTGATGATGAAATTATGCAATGAGGGAATCTGGTACTGCTGGGTCAAATTTAACCTCAACTGCGGCATAATTTCCATTCAGGGATGAAAATGAAAATCTTACACATCGCTCCTTTCAACATCGCTAATGTACCGCTGACCCTGGTGCTGGCCGAACGGAACCTGGGTCATGAGAGCCGCCTCATCACCTTTGCCAGACATCCCCGTGGGTTCCCCGAGGACATTTGTTTGGATCTGCCATTGGTTCATTTCAAAGGGCTCACCTGGCTGAAGCGACTGGTTGCAGGGAAAAGTCGCATTGCCGTGAGCAATGTCAAACCACAACTGGCCCACCTCCCTCCGATCTGGCGACCGACGCCATTGGAGAAATTGCTGATCAAATTTCGAGAAGCCCTCTGGCAGCCGAGGGTCAAGCAAGCGGTGGAGCGCTATCGGCTCGACCAATTCGATGTCATCCAGCTCGATGGCGGAGTGGGATTTTTCAGGGACGGTCGGGACATTGTTCGCTGGAAAAAAATGGGCAAAAAAATAATCTGCTGCTATGCGGGCAGCGATCTACGGGTGCGAGGCGTGATCCCCCCAATCGATGCCATTGCGGATGTGAACGTCACAGTGGAGTTCGATCATTTGCAGCTTCATCCCAAAATTCATCATGTTATGTTCCCCTTCGATGCCAGCCGATTTGTACCTCTCCCCCATCGAGCTGAAAAAATCCTTCGCATCGGTCATGCGCCCACCAATCGGGCGGCCAAGGGCAGCGATGTGATCATCCCTGTCGTTCAGGAGTTGGAAAAAGAATTTCCCGTCCAACTGATCCTGATCGAAAATCTACCCTACCAGGAGGCCATCCAGCGCAAGGCTCAATGCCATATTTTCATCGATCAGATCGGTGATCTCGGTTATGGGATCAATTCGTTGGAGGCGCTGGCCATGGGCATTCCCACCTGCACCTGTTTGGCCCCAGGTTTCGAGCAGCACTATCCCGATCATCCGTTTATTGTCATCGATGCTGAAAACTTGAAACAACGCCTGATCGATGTCATTCAAGATAAAGCGCTCCGCAGGAATAAAGCCCGCCAGGGTCTGCGTTGGGTGAAGCAGTACCACGATCCAATGAGAGTGGTTCAAACCATCCATGATCTGGCCAAATTATGACATTTTCCTCCTCATAATTTCGCCTCATGTCGCCGAACCCGAATTGATCTTTTTTGGAGAGCCTCGCTCACGGATAATCTGAGCATACCCTTTCGAAGTTCTTAACCCTTCGGATGGTTTATTTCCATTCTCTTGAAATTAGACAGCCTCATGTCACCAGATCCAAATTATAATTTTTGGCAAAACATCACTGATGGGTGGACAGAGCTAATGACCGGTCACTTAACTTTTTGCCATTTTGGAACCATTCCATTTTTAAGCGACCAGTCAGCCCACCTATAACTGATCTTTTACAGTTTTTGCTAAAAAAGTGCTTGACAAATCAGAAAAGTTTTAGTATATTTAAAAGCGTTTTACCAGATTTTTACCATCTTTCGAGCGTTGGATTTTTCGTATTTTGTTTCACCCTTATTGATTAAAATTTATTGTGTTGGATGTTTATTATTTGCTTTGTATTTTAACAAAGCATTAGTCAAAAAGCATTAAAATAATTGCTTTTCATCGAAACGTTTCGATAAATTTTATGAATCCAACCATAAAAGATGTTGCCCAAAGAGCTGGGGTTTCCCTCTCGACGGTATCGCTGGTTCTCAATCGCAAGAAACATGTATCGGAAGAAACCATCCGAAAAGTCCAGCAAGCCATCAAAGAGCTCGACTATCACCCCCAACAATCCGCACGGGGTCTGGCCTCCAAAAAAAGTGGCAATATCGGCTTTATCCTCACCAGCGACCATTTCTCACGTGCCGAACCTTTCTACACCAAAATCTTTTTGGGTTCTGAATTCGAAGCCCGCAAACACAATTACTACATTTTGCTCACCACCGTTGATCTGGATTTTAATAAAAAATGCATTCCCCGATTTCTGCTGGAGCGAAATGTCGATGGCGTGATTTTAGCGGGCCGAGTCCCCGATGGATTAATTTCCTATGTATCGCAAATGGATTTGCCACTGATTTTTATCGATTATTTTCCAGCAAAGGGAAACTATCCAGCAGTATTGATTGACAACATTGTCGGCGCCAGGCTGGCGATGAAGCACCTGATCGATAAAGGTCATCGCCAAATCGCTTTTGTGGGCGGCGACATCTCTCACCCGAGCATTGAGGAACGATTTATCGGATACAAGCAGGGTCTCGAAGATGCCAGCATCCCCTTCGATGAAAATCTGGTTGTCATCGATGAGGATTATCCAGGGGATAAAAACGGCTACCATGCCATGTGTAAACTACGAAGGCGGAAGGCATCGTTTACCGCCATTTTTGCGGCGAACGACGCCATGGCCTTCGGCTGTATGAAATGTTTGAAAGAAATGGGGGTCAGCGTGCCAGATCAAATAGCTCTGGTCGGATTCGATGATGTGGATGTCTCCTGGCAGATGGAGCCACAATTGACGACGATCAGGGTGAACAAAGAGGAAATGGGCGCCCTGGCCGTTAAAAATTTGGTGGATTTGATTTCATCTCATAAAAAAAGTCTGGGAAAAATTCTGGTGCCTGTGGAATTGATCGCCAGAAATTCCAGCTAAGGTTCTTGTACCTTCTTTCGGCGAAAGATGGTAATTCGATCTTTGCCGATCGACGATTCGCAATAGCGCACGGCAAGCATCTTTTCGATAAATCAGCCCCTGCCATTTACCGTATGGCAAAAAAAGTTAACGCTACTGGTAGCAAGTCTTGTTTCGTCACCAGTTCCAGCGCCTGGTGCACGGATTCTCGCAATGAAACGTTATTTGATATTTGGCAATCTTGAAAACCCTTAACCTTTCAAGGAGGTGATCCACAAACAAAAATAGTCCTCGCACATTTAGCCCAATTAAACCTATTTAACCGCAAACCATTAATCTGGAGGTGGATCATGAAATCGTGGTTACGAAGCTTCACCCTGATAACTTTGCTGATCATGGCATTTGGAGCAACTTATGTGATGCCTCAGACCAACCTGTTGCCCAATGGCGATTTAGAAATTCAACAGCCCAATTTCTGGACCAAGCTGAACGAGGGGGCAGGTGGTAGCACCTTGACCTGGGATTTAGCCAACGGTCACAACAGCAGCCGCTCATTGAAGATTGCCAAGCCCTCAGCTTCCGACAATGTGGTGGGCTGGAAGAGTGCCAATAATGCCAATCTATACTGGAACGGCGCCAAAGCCAATCTCACCTACACCCTCAATTTCTGGGCCAAGACCCAGGGCGTGAACACCAATCCTGCCTCGCTGGATGACCGCATCGGATATATATTTCTCTTTAGAAATAATATCAAGCAAAACCAGAAACTGATTAATGAAATTCAAATTAAAAATCTAACTCAAGGAGGAGTATACGTCAGCTTAGATAATATTGAGGTGGAAGAAATTCACCAATCAGTCCCTGAATCAGAACATAAGCCTGGAGAATGGGCAGCTACTTATAGAATAGAATATTCAGGTTTTCCTATGAAAGAACCAGACAAGGTTGTTTATAAATGCAAAGGAACTGGTTGCAATCCAAATGGCGAAACCCTTTTCCCAGGCGATTATAGTAATTATGAATATGTAGATTCGTATCATGGAAAGGTATGGGTTGGAAGCGATGGACTTTGCCATGAAACCTATACAATCGAATTTCAAATTGTACTAAATGGACTACGCAGCAACAAAATAACAATTCTTGTGCGCTATCCAGAAGAGCATTAATAATCGATACAAACCCAAGATATCATCTATTAATAAGTTAATTTCCTCATAACCATAATGCGAAGGATTTTCTTTGCTCTTAATTTAGCCTCTGTCGGATACCTTAAAATGAGAATTTAAGTCTTGCGCCCAATTTTCATACTTGCAATGAAAAAAGGATGTTCATGAAGCGTGTCTTATTCAATTTTTAAAAGAAGATATTTAATCGGCTATGCTTTTTACATGAAATGAATAGCTCCCGAGCACCCCTGGAGCCCGTCCTGCGAATGGCCCCAAGGCACAGGACATGAATATCAGGACGGCGTGGCGCTGATTGTCTGCGTGGCGACCAACGATCGCAGTGGCCAGCGCATCCATCCGATGGAGACGCAATACCGTGAATTTGTGGATTACAATCCTGCCAGACCCAGCGAGCTCTGGGGTTGGGCACCGCTGCCAGGATATTTTAGTGAAGGATCGGATTCTCCTGCCATGAGCGACGATCCACGTACCTGGCCATTGCGCTGGCCCGATAAACCGCCCTCCTGGGATGGCTATTGGAACGGCTGGTTCGGCAAGGGCAAAACCCAGGCCGAGCTGGAGACCTATTTTGTGTTCGATGATGATCTTGACAGGGAATGGGATTTCTACCCCGATCCTGCTGATACGTCCCGTCGGGGCGTGGGACTGGAAGTCGCCGCTCGTTACTTTCAGTGGGCCCAGGTGCTGGCTCGGGACGCCATTTTTGCCCTCTATTTCATCACCAATGAGGGCAAAACCGATTACGACAGCGTCTATTTTGCATTTTACACCGACTGGGGCATGGGTGATCTGCCAGGCGAGGACATGGACAATATGGATGATGCGGGTTCCTACGATCTGGACCTGGATATCGCCTACGCCTGGGACAATGACTACAAGGGGTATCGGGGCTGGCAGGTGGGAGTTGGCGGCTTCGCTTTTTTGGAGAGCCCTGGCATCACCTATGACGGCCGTGACAACGATTCCGATGGCCTCATCGATGAAAGTCGGGTCAATTCTGCTGGCGTCTGGCTCGATCAATATCCGTATGGCATTGTCGATGTCGATAATTATCGAAAACACTACGGCCATGAACCTGCGCCCCATTGGTCGGGAGATGAAGACGGCGACTGGCGAGCCTTCACCGATGTGAATGAAAATGGCCGCTGGGATAAAGGCGAACCCCTTAACGATGATGTCGGCGAGGACGGTCTGGGACCCTACGATGCTGGTTATGATGGCCCTGACGATGGCGAAGGCGATGGCCAGCCGACGCTGGGAAAAGGCAATTTGCCTGGCGAACCCAATTTCGGCAAGACCGATAAAGATGAGTCAGATCAAATCGGCCTCACGGGATTCGAGATTTTCAATGTGCATTATTATGAATTGACCAATGACGAGCAGAACTGGAATGTATTCCGACGCTCCAGGAATCCAGAGGAGGCGCCTCCGTCGCCCCTGGTGGGCGGCAATCTGGGCATGTTTTTCGCTTCGGGGCCCATCAGGTTGAAAGCGGGACAAACCGAAAATTACTCCATGGCGCTATTATTTGCCGATGATCTGGAGACGCTGGCTCGGCGCAAACGTACAGTGCAAAGCATTTATGACAGCGACTATCGCTTTGCCGTGGCCCCCAACAAGCCTCGGCTCATTGCCACGCCAGGCGATGGCAAAGTCACGCTGCGCTGGGATGATACCGCCGAAAAATCCTGGGACCCGTTCCTGCAGGAGTTCGATTTTGAAGGCTATCAAATCCTGCGCTCCACCGAGGCTAAGTTTCGGGAATCCCTGAAAATCACCAACGCCTACGGCGATGAATTTTACAATTTGCCCCTGGTGCAGGGCGGCGTATTGGCCCAATTCGATCTCAAAAACGGCATCAAAGGGCTCCATCCCATCGATGTCGAAGGGATCAAATTCAATTTGGGCCATGATACAGGCCTACGGCACATTTTTTTGGATAGCACCGTGCAGAACGGCCAGACCTATTTCTACGCTCTGGTTTCTTACGATCGGGGCACCGCTGATACCACCCTGAATGGCATCGAAGGCCTGGCCCCCATGTGGTGCACCAGCCGCATCGAGCTGGACCCCGCTGGCAATCTGGTGCCCGATATCAATTGCGCCGTCGTTACGCCCAATACCTATGCCGCAGGCTATCGACCGCCCTCCCTGGAGACCGATCTGTTCGGCAATGCCATCCGCAAAACTGGCCCTGGTACGGGGTTCATCAAAGTCGATTTTGTCGAGGACGATTCGGTCCGAAGCGGTCATGTCTATGAGGTCGTGTTCCGTGATACTTCGAAATTTCATTATCAGGGGACCGTTTTCTATTCCATCTATGATTCCACCGAAGGGAAACTGTTATTTCCCGAGCAGGTTATCGAGAAGCAGGTCGAGACACCCGTCTTTCAGGGCATGGTGTTAAATATTCATAACGATCCAGAAGTCAAGATCAACTGGGATAAAACAGGCTGGTATCCTGGCGCCACCAACTACAAGACGATCGTCGATTTCGATCCTCGCTTCACCAGTGAATTCAATCCCCTGTTCAATATCACGATCCCCTACCCTGCCGATTTCGAGATCACATTTTCCGATAAGGTGATCGGCAGTTCCAAGGCAGGGCTGGGGACGTTTTTCCAGACGCCGACCAAATTTGCGGTGTGGAACGTGACCGAAAATAAACCTGCTGACTTCTTTTTCAATGATGATGTCAAAGATTCCACCCTCACGCCAGATACCAATGAACACATCATCATTTTTGTCCCCAATCCAGCGGTGAAGTTTTTCCGATTGAATACCACCTGGCGGATCACGTTTTTGACCGATACCCTGGAGCAAGTGATCCCGCCGCAGCCTGGCGACGTCTTTCGCATCACCACCACCAAACCGTTCCGTACAGGCGATGTGCTGCGGTTTACGGTAAAAGGAATTCATTTCGAAGCCGATCAGGCCAAATCGGAATTGGAAAACATATATGTGGTGCCGAATCCGTATGTGGCAGCCGCTACCTGGGAGCGGAGGAATCCGTTCTTGAAGGGCCGAGGCGAGCGCCGCATCTGGTTCTGCAATTTGCCGCAGAAATGCACCATTCGCATCTACACCGTGCGGGGCTATCTGGTAGATACCATCGAATACAACGGCGAGATCTACAACAGCCCTGAATTCAGCACAGGCCAGCCGCTTTCGGGTACGCCCATCGGCGCTGTGCCCTGGAACCTGGTCTCCAAGGATGGCATGGACATCGCCTATGGGGTCTATATCTATCATGTCGATGCCCCAGGCATCGGCAAGCACATCGGAAAATTTGCAGTGATCAAGTAGGACAGGATGGCATCCTGTCCATCCTGCCTGCGCAGGCAGGCACACCATCGTTGCCTTGACTGGTAGCTTTCAAACTAAAAATTCCTGCATCCGCAGGAATGACATTGGAATTGGATTTTAATCGAATCAAATCCTGGAAAAATTCATGAAAAAATCATTGCTATTTTTGCTCCTGAAAGTATGGCTGTTATCGAACATCATTTTTGCCCAACAGCTCCCCATCAATCGCATCGAGCAGATGCCAAACCAACCTGCGCCCTATCTCATGCGCAACTGGAAGCAAGTGGCGATGGGATATGATTCGCTGGTGTTCAATTTCAATTTTGTTGGTCAATATCTGCCGCTCATCTGGTGGGATTCCAGCACGGTCAACTATCCCGAGCATCCCAGCTTTGGACTATACTCGGCGGTTGGCGTGTATAACCAGAGCGTTGGCGAAGCCATCAATGTCCTGCCTGCGGTCATTGGCGCCAGCCTGGTGGGCATCGATAAGAGCAGCCAGAATGGCGTCAATTGGGTGCTTTTGTGTGAAGAATATTTCAATCGCAGGCCTGAGGAGAATGTCTATTTGAACTCGCCCATGGCCAGCAGCGGTTCGGACTGGTGGTATGACACCATGCCCAATGTCTTTTTTTATCAACTATATGATCTCTATCCCAACACAGGCGATTTCGGCTATCAATTCATAACCGTGGCCGACCGCTGGCTGGAAGCAGTGGCTAAAATGGGCGGCAGCACCACCCCCTGGACCAGACCGTACATGAATTATCGAGCCTGGAAACTGGCGACCATGACCCCGCTGTCCAGTGGCGTGCCCGAACCCGAGGCTGCTGGGGCTATCGGCTGGTTGCTGTATCAGGCCTATGTCGAAACAGGGCTGGAGAAATATCGCATCGGCGCCGAATGGTGTCTGGAATTTCTGGCCAATCGAGGATCAAACCCCTCCTATGAATTGCAATTGCCTTATGGCGTCTATGCCGCAGCCAGGATGAATGCCGAGCTGGGCACCAATTACAACATCCAGAAGCTGCTCAATTGGTGCTTCGATGTCAATCCCCTGCGGGGCTGGGGTGCTACCCTCGGGAATTGGGGCGGCTATGATTGCTACGGCTTGATTGGCGAGGCAAGATACGAGGGCTATGCCTTTATCATGAATGGTTTCGAAATGGCGGCGGCACTGGTGCCCATGGTTCGCTACGACGATCGCTTTGCCCGAGCCATTGGCAAATGGATGCTCAATCTGGCCAACGCCACTCGATTGTTCTATCCCAATTATCTGCCCAATGACAAACAGGACAGCGAGGAGTGGTCGCATCAATACGATCCCCATTCCTATATCTCCCACGAAGCTATGCGGGAAAAATGGAATAACAGCAGTCCCTTTGCCACAGGTGATTTTATCATCAATAATTGGGGCGCCACCAATTTAACGCTCTATGGCGCTTCCCATGTTGGCATCTTTGGCGGCATCATCGACACCACCAATGTCCCGATGATTTTGAAATTGGATACTCGTAAAACCGACTTTTTCCAGGATAAGGCCTATCCCACTTATCTCTACTTCAATCCGTACGGCGACGAGAAAACGGTGGAAATCGATTTGGGCTGGGGAAGTTATGATCTTTATGATGCCGTATCGAACCGCTTTCTCAAAACCAATGCCAGTGGCATTGCATCTTTTCCGATTCCTGCGGATGCCGCAGTCCTGCTGGTGGTAGTTCCTGCTGGTGGCACCATCACTCATGATCTGGATAAGCTGCTGATCAATGGCGTTCCCGTGGATTATCGCTCGGGACAGACCGTGTCCAATTATCCGCCTAGGATCAAGGCGTTTGCTGCCCAACAGCAGGAGTTGGTTCTGGGCCAGAAAACAACGATCTATTGCGCTGCCGAAGATCGAGACAATAACCCGCTCACTTATACCTGGCAGGCTTCGGGCGGGCAGATCACAGGCAGCGGCAGCCAGGTGGATTGGACAGCGCCCAATTCCATCGGCAATTATATCGTCCAATGCATCGTGGCTGACGGCAATGGCGGCCGTGACACCGCCTCCATTGCCATTGCTGCCGTGGAATATATCAATCATGCGCCTGTCATCGAACGGCTGGCCGCCAACCCCCGCAGAATCGACCTGGGCGGATTGGCCACCATCACCTGCGCCGCTTCCGATCCTGATGCCGATAGTTTAACCTATACCTGGTCCGCCGACAATGGAAATTTGACCGCCAGCCATGCTACGGCAACCTGGATCGCTCCCTCAGTGCAGGGATTCTACTATATTTTTTGCACCGTGACCGACCCTCGAGGGGCTCAGGCCAGGGATAGCACGGTGATCATTGTTCAAGATTTTGCCAATCTGGGCACAGGAATTCCTGTGGCCTATTACCCATTCAGCGGCAATGCCCATGACTTCAGTGGCCTGGCCAATCACGGCATCGTCTATGGCGCTCAATTGACTCAGGATCGCTTCGGAAAAGATCGTCGGGCGTACTCCTTCGACGGGGTAAACGACTATATCCTGGTGAAGAACAACTCCGTGCTCAATTTTCAGGAAGAAATCTCGGTCAGTTTCTGGATGCGCATCGACGAGTTTTTCAGCCATCGGGAGGCCTACCCGATTTCCCATGGCAACTGGGAGAACCGCTGGAAGATTTCGATCATCCCCGAAAAAAACATCCGCTGGACGGTCAAAACCGACCAGGGAATCAAAGATCTGGATTCCAGAACCATTCCGCTCAAAGATGTCTTTTACCATGTGGCGACCATCTATGATGAGAATAATTTCGATATTTACGTGAATGGCCAATTGGATAATCATACGACGCATTCAGGACTTATTTTGCGAACGTCGATCGATTTGACCATCGGCCAGGTGCTGCCCAATAATACCAGCGTCAATTTCAAGGGCGTGCTGGATGATATTCGGATTTTCAACTATGCCCTGTCGCCCAATGAAATCCAAAATCTCTATCAGGAGAAGACAGCGATCTACCAAAATGATCTGCCGCAGCTCCCATCGGATTTCGATCTGGCGCAAAATTTTCCCAACCCCTTCAACGCCCAAACTGTTATTCGCTATCAGATGAAAGAAGCAGGAAAGGTGAAAATCGAAATTTATGACCTCTTGGGCCAAAAAGTCCGAACCCTCGTGGATCAACACCACGGCGCTGGCTTCTATTCGGTGCGATGGGACGGAACCAATGACCAGGGACGGCTGGTGGGATCGGGAATTTACATCTATAAAATGCAGAGCCAGGCTTTTTTGAAGAGTCGCAAATTGCTTTTGATCAAATAAAACAAACAACCCAACCACGGATTTAAGGCGTCAGCCTTTTATCCACCCAATGGGATTTCAGGCGTCAGCCTTTTATCCACCCAATGGGATTTAAGGCGTTAGCCTTTTATACCAACCATTGGGATTTCAGGCGTCAGCCTTTTATGCTAACCATCGGGATTTCAGGCGTCAGCCTTTTATACCAATCGACGGGATTTAAGGCGTCAGCCTTTTATGCCAACCATCGGGATTTCAGGCGTCAGCCTTTTATACCAATCGACGGGATTTAAGGCGTCAGCCTTTTATGCCCAAAAAACATCCGCTGGCTTCATCCATCCGTTGGGCAGCAGATTCAAAGCCCAACTAATAGATGAATCCAACGGATCAAAATGATTTGGATCAACCATTGCCCATAACATCATGACGGATTCATTCCATAGAATGGAGAGAGAGCCATGACCAAAAACATATTTTATCTGTCGCTTTTGTTGCTGTATTTCCAGACCACTGGAATTCACGCCCAATTTGATACCGATGTTTCCAAGGTCGGCATTACCGCAGCGCCCTTTTTGACCATTGGTGTCGGCGCTCGAGCCACCAGCATGGGCGGCGCATTTGTTGCCACTGCCAGCGATGCCAGTGCCCTGTTCTGGAATCCCAGCGGCATCGCCCGCATCCCCCATGCCGAGGGAATTTTCTCCCATATCAATTGGATCGCCGATATCAATTATGACTTCATCGGATTCCTGTTGCCAGCGGGAAGGCTGGGGACTTTCGGCGCCAGCATCACAACGCTCAGCATGGACGACATGATGGTGCGCACCGAGACCGAACCACAAGGAACTGGCGAATATTTCCATTCGGGCGATCTCTGCCTGGCGCTCTCCTATGCCGTCAATCTCACTGACCGTTTTTCCATCGGATTTACAGGCAAATATATCCGCCAGCAAATCTGGAAAGAAACCGCCCAGGCCATGGCATTGGATATCGGCACACTGTTTACCACGAACTTTCACGGCATGCGCATCGGCGCTGCGCTTACCAATTTCGGATCGGAGATGAAAATGACAGGCGAAGACCTGGTGCACTACATTGATCTGGACGATCAGAAATTGGGCAACAACGACAAGATTTTTGCCCAGCTCAATACCGATTCCTGGCCCCTACCACTAAATTTCCAGGTGGGAATCGCTATGGAACTCATGCAAACCAGTCTCCACCGAGTCACCTTCGCCATCGATGCCATGCAGCCAACCGACAATACCGAGAGTTTGAACCTGGGCCTGGAATACGGTCTGCGGGAATGGTTCTTCTTGAGAGCAGGGTATCGAAATTTATTCATGCGAGACAGTGAGGAAGGCCTTACCTTGGGCGTGGGCGCCAGCCTGAAACATATCACCAGAATCCCATTACGGTTCGATTATGCCTTCGCTGATTTCGGACGGTTGCAGAATATCCAGTGCATTACCCTGGCGCTGGAGCTGTGAGGGCGGTAGTGGCGATCGGATTCGTTGGAAGGCGGAGGGAGCGGTATTGATGTTTTGCGGAATAATGGAATGATGGAATAGTGGAATATTGTTTTCTTTTTTGATGCAAAAGTGAGTCCGTTGTCTTCATTCATCTTTATCAACTGATTCCATCGCTTGGAGTGATGGAATCAGTTGATCCAACCATTGGGATTTAAGGCGTCAGCCTTTTAAAAAAATATCCGTTGGCTTCATTCATCCATTGGGGATTAAATTCAAAGCCCAACTGATAGATGAATCCAACGGATGAAAAATTTAACAAACGGTAGTTAAGGCGTTAGCCTTTTAACTTCGACTGTCAATCAAACAAAAGTATCCGTTGGCTTCATTCATCCGTTGGGCAGCAAAACTTGATATTTTTCTCCAACGGATAGAAAAACCCAACGGATGCAAGACATTGGGATTTCAGGCGTCAGCCTTTTATCCAACCAATGGGATTTAAGGCGTTAGCCTTTTATACCAACCATCGGGATTTAAGGCGTTAGCCTTTTATACCAACCATTGGGATTTAAGGCGTCAGCCTTTTAAAAAAGTATCCGTTGGCTTCATTCATCCGTTGGGCATCAAAATTTTGCCCAACGGATAGATGAACCCAACGGATGAAAAATTTAACAAACGGGAGTTCAGGCGTTAGCCTTTTAACTTCGACTGTCAATCAAACAAAAGTATCCGTTGGCTTCATTCATCCGTTGGGCATCAAAATTTTGCCCAACGGATAGATGAACCCAACGGATGAAAAATTTAACAAACGGGAGTTCAGGCGTTAGCCTTTTAACTTCGACACCATGGCACAGCCGATGAAAATATTTTTGCTCACTGCTTCTGTTCTCTGTTTTTGCTTCAGTTGCCAAAAATCAGAACCATCTTTTCATCAAAAATTAAGCGTCGCATTCTCTGGCAAGCCATCACAAATCGAAATCGGCAGCCCGTACGTCGGCCTTGAAATGCACACCAGCTCACCCCTGCTCAATCGGATCAGCTTTTACTATCCCATTGCCAACAGCATCGATCTAAGCACGGATTACTGGCAGCGAGAGCGAGATCGCATCTTTTTCATCGGCATCAAATTCGGCAACAAACCCATCGAATGGCTGGCTCCCGAACCAATGGACTATGAGCTGACCCCCTATTCTGTTATATTCACCAAATCGGACGCAGAAAAAACAATCCAGCTCAGCTATGAATTCTGCAAAAACAAGCCCGCTTTTGTCACAAAGATCGAAGTCACCAACAAATTATCCGAGCCAACCGACGTTGAATTATACACCCATTTGGCGACATCACTTCGAACCTGTCATTCATATAAATTAAAAGACAAAGTCAGGACTGAATTTGATGAAACAGGTTCAACAATTTTTACCAATTATGATGATCCCGAAACAGGCAACGCCCAAATCTTTGTCGCTAATGCAAGTGAAATCCCAAAAACGAATTCAGGACACGGAATCGGAACTGACACGGAATCTTTTTCAAGCTCATTTCTGGCGCACGGAATCGGAACTGACACGGATTTTTTTTCAAGCTCATTTCTGGGTCACGGAATCGGAACTGACACGGAATCTTTTTCAAGCTCATTTCTGGCGCACGGAATCGGGACTGACACGGAATCTTTTTCAAGCTCATTTCTGGCGCACGGAATCGGGACTGACACGGATTTTTTCTCAAGCTCATTTCTGGGGCACGGAATCGGGACTGACACGGATTTTTTCTCAAGCTCATTTCTGGGTCACGGAATCGGAACTGACACGGACTTTTTCTCAAGCTCATTTCTGGGTCAGTTCCATTTCCGTGTCCCTAAACAATCTCTATCAAAACCGAAATTTTCAATTTCATATATAAATTCTCCATTACCCCAATTAACCAATTCCCTGTTTACCCAATCGACTAATAACCCAGTTACCCAATTACCTGATTTCCCAATTACCCAGTTACCCAATCACCCAGTTACCCAATTACCTAATTACCCAATAACCCAATTCACCTATTCCAAAACCATCCCCCCGCAACAAAGCCTGAAAGTCATCCAATTGATCGGCTCATGCCAGCAGGATGAAGGGCGAGAGGTTGTCAAATATCTCCTGGACAATCATGAGAGGGAAACATCGAGCTATCAAAATTATGTGCTGCAAAAAGCCTATCACGAAGGCATCATCCAGACCAACGATGCTGCCATCGATCACAGCGCCCACTGGGCAAAGGCGATTCTGGCGACCAATATCCATTACCTCGATGGCGAATTTTTGCCCATGCCCTGTCCTGCGGAATACAATTTCTTTTTCAGCCACGATGCGCTGCTCACCGATCTGGCACGGGTCAATTTCGATCTGCCACGGGTGAAAAGCGATCTGGAATTCATTATCGAACATGCCACGGCGGACAAAATTATCCCACATGCCTATTACTGGCGGGACGACCGCTATGTCACCGAATATGCCACGCCCGATAATTGGAACCATTTCTGGTTCATTCTGCTTTCGGCCAGTTATCTCCGCCACTCCAGCGATGTCTCGATGCTGGAAAAATTATATCCGTACATCGAAACCAGCCTGAATCAGGTCTTGCAGAATAAAAAAGAGGACGGCCTGGTCTACGCCCATCGCCCCGATTGGTGGGATATCGGCAGGAGCTTTGGGCCTCGATCCTATATGACGATTTTGACCATCCGAGCGCTCCGTGAGTTTATTTTCATCTCCACTGCGTTGCACAAAAATCTACCTGCCCTGGCCGATTACGAAAAACTGGCCGATGACATGCAGGGCCAATTGGCCGCCCGACTCTGGGATGACGATTTGAAATACCTCATCAACTATTTTGAGGACGGCAGCAAAGATAGCCATTTTTATATCGGATCGCTTTTGGCGGCGCATTTCAATTTATTAGATCAAGAGAAAAAGACGGCGTTGATGGAAACCGCCCGCCAGAAATTGTTGGATGAAAAAATCGGCATCTACAATGTGTATCCCATGGATTTCCATCGGCTGATCGACTATCTCAAATTGGCTGGCAACGAGGCGGGCGATCCCTATTGCTACGCCAACGGCGGCATCTGGCCCCATGGCAATGCCTGGTATGCGCTGGGACTGATCGCCATTGACAAAAAAGCCGAGGCAGCCCAATTCATCAAAAAAATTATGACACTGGCTGGCATCATCGAAAGCCCCAATGGCCAGCCCGCCATGTACGAATATCGCAACAGCAATAAACATGATCCAGCGGTTTACGGAAAGGTGGATAAGCCGCAATTTATGTGGGCAGCAGGATGGTATCTTTATAGCCTCTATCACCTGCTGGGCTTGCGGGAGAATGAATGGAACATCAGCCTTGATCCCTATCTCATCGAAGGCCAGTCATCTGCCCAATTTGACGTTCTGGTCAATGGCAAGACGCTGCGGGTCACCATCAGCGGCCAGGGCGATCAGGTGAGCGGGATCAAATTGGGAAGCAAAAACCACACTTCACTCGTTTTGCCCGAATCACTGGAAGTCAGTCAGCTTGAGCTGACGCTGGGGAAAACTAAAGAACCCTATCTCTGGCGAACCAATTCGATCGTGAAAAGCTCTCATTATGATTCCAACAGCAAAAAATTCGCCGTGAGACTCAAGGCCTTTGCTGACCATCGCAATGAGACGGTGATCGTTGCCCCCTGGCAGCCCAGGTCTGTTGCATTAAATAGCGATAGAACGATTCAGGCTTGGGATCTCAAAGAGCAAAATGGAGCTTATATAATTCATTTTCATTTCATTCAGGCATCTGCGGAGACGCTGATTGAGATTTCATTTCCAACAGATTGATGAATCCAATGGATATTTTGAAAATCCAATGCTCAACCATCAAATTCCAAACTTGTCCGCCCACTGGCGTGATAAATTCCAACTCTCAATGATCAAGTTCCAAACAACAAATTGGATCATTTGACATTGAAGTTTAAAATTTATTTATGATTTGTTTTGCCATTTGCAATTATTCCCCAACAGATTGATGAATCCAACGGATAAAAAACCAAAATCTAAATCCGTTGGTTTCATCTACCCGTTGGGCAAAAAAGCAAGATTGTTTCAATCCGTTGCAATTATTCTCCAAGAGATTGATAAATCCAACGGATAAGAAACCAAAATCTAAATCCGTTGGCTTAATCTATCCGTTGGGCAAAAAAAATCAGATCATGAAAAAACTAATAAAAATAATTTTAACAGTTTTACTCCTTGCATCCTGTCATCAGCCATCCAAACATCGAGGCGCTGACATCATCACTCTCACCTACTGGTCCGCCAACAACCAGGAGGAGATAAATCTGGCCAGGAAGCTGGTGCAGGAGTGGAATGCGGCGCATCCCACCATCCAGGTCAAGCATCAACCCATTCCCGAGGGCCGCTCCAGCGAGGAGGTGGTGCTGGCCGCCATCGTCGGCAAAACCACGCCCGATGTCTTTTCCAACATGTGGCCTGGCGATGTGGAATTATATGTCCGAGCCAGATCACTGGTGGCGCTGGATCAGTTCGCCGATTTCGATTCGCTGGCGCACGATCGATTTTCAGAGGATAAAATTCTCGAGGCCCGCTCCCGAGACGGGCACACCTATCAAATTCTCTGGAAGACCAACCCCATCATGATGGCTTACAACAAAAAGATGTTCGCCGAAGCGGGATTCACCGATCCGCCAACGACGTATGAACAATACCTTCAGGCCGCCGAAAGAATCACCAGGGATACCAATGGCGATGGCTACATCGATCGCTGGATCGGCATCACGCAAATCATGGTCACCTGGTGGCAGCGCTTTTTCGACTATTATCCGCTCTACATCGCTGCTTCGGGCGGCAAGATGCTGCTGGATGGCGATCGAGTGAATTTCAATAATGCTACTTCCATTGAGGTGTTTCGCTTTTTGCAGACGCTATTTCAACAGGGCTATTTTCCGAAGGAGCGAATGGATGCCCGAGCCGATGTGTTTATTCACGGCATTGTCGCCACCCGTTTCACGGGCCCCTGGGCCATTAGCCAGATCGAGAAATTCAAAGGCCCAGATTTTGAGTACGATTTTGCACCGATCCCCCGTCCCAGCGAGGATGGGCCAACCTATACTTATGGCGATTATAAGAGCATCATCATTTTCAAAAATTCAAAGTATCCCGAACAGGCCTGGCAGTTTGTCAAGCATCTGGTTTCCCGCCAGGCCGATCTGGATCTGTTGCAAATTGCCAATCAACTGCCTGTTCGGAAGAACGTTTTGCAGGACAGTCTGTTTCAAGATTATTTTAAACGGAATCCCATGATGGCCAAATTTGCCCGCCAGGCCGAATTCGTGCGAGGCGCCGATAGCTCGCCCGTGCTGCGGGAGATTTTTGATGCCATCTCCCAGGAGTTCGAGGCGTGTGTCGTTTATGGCAAAAAGTCGCCCGAGGAAGCCGTGGCGTCCATGGCAGAGCGGGCGGAGTTGATTATGGAGTGATTTCAGTCTCCAGTTGGCAGTTAGCAGTCAGCAGTCTCCAATTGGCAGTCACCAGACACCAGTCAACAGTCAACAATCTGCAATCAACAATCCTCAGTCAGTTGAGCAGGTTATATCCTGTCAATATGTTGCAATCGAAAACCGCTGCCCGAAGACTGGAGTCTGGAGACTGGAGACTGCCGACTGAAGACTGCCGACTG